>ERZ791929.10-NODE-10-length-300967-cov-4.352970_pt1 | contig 300967 bp, 253 predicted proteins | sample MGYA00510129_ERZ791929 | MGnify/ENA primary metagenome ERZ791929 (study PRJEB30046, sample SAMN00792049) | human gut metagenome | study: EMG produced TPA metagenomics assembly of the A metagenome-wide association study of gut microbiota in type 2...
ATGGTGAGAATTATAATTCAGATTTATACCAAAAATCTGATATTCTTCCGACAACCCGTGAAATCACGGTTGAGCAGGCTATTTTAATGGCTCAGTTTCAAGGTTACCGCATCAAGTCAGCAACGGAATAACCTATAACTTTGTCTACATATTCAATTTTCAAAGCAGCCACCGTAAGATGGCTTTATTGTAATGCGATTAAGGTAATGGATAACCTCTACTTTTCATTTTCAATCTTAATTCTCCTGGATATGTACTCATCTAAGATCTTAAAAGACATATTATCAAGTTCTGATAGTTTTACTTCTATACCGTATTCTTCTTGAATTGATAGAAGCAAATCCACTTTTTCAAGCGAGGTAAGATTCAAATCCAGAATTGTTTCTTGCGACATTTCTTCTTCAAATCCCATATCTCTAAATTTTTCTTGTAAAAAATCTCCTACTTTCATAATATATTTAAATCATCCTTTCCCACTCTATATAACATGGCTGCACTAGTATATCCGGCGCCTATACCGCACAAAACAATATAGTCTCCTGTTTTAATTTTCCTGGATTTTTTTGCATCGTATAATGCAAATATTGGACTACATTCACCAGTATATCCGTATTTATCTCCAACATATGTGTAGTGTTCGCTAGAAAGATGTAATTTCTGTATAGTACTCTTTATATGATACAAAGAAAATTGTGAAAAAATATATTGCGATATTTCTTCAGGAGTCAATTTATTTTTTGCAAATAAATTTTCTAATTGTTTGGACCATATTTCAGGTATAAAAGATATATCTAGTCCTTGATCCATTCCCAATTTTAAATCTTCATCATGTCTTTTTTCATTCCTCAAGATTTCTGAGAATCCACTAGCCGGAATAACATCCATCTCCATATAAGAGCTATCTGTTACATAGTTAGTATCTATAATACCGTATGAACTTTCTGCCTTTTTCAAAACGATAGCAGAAACACCATCGGAAAAAGTGCAATATGAAATTGGATTTTCAGAAGTAAAAACATAGCTTCCCATAAATGCACAAATTACTAAAGCATTATTTATGGTTGTATTTTCTTTCATATAACTACTTACTTGATCTAGCGAAATAATTCCTGCTGCACAATTGGCATTCATATCAAATGCTACCTTCACATTTTTGGCTTGCAAAATATTAGTTATTCTAAGTGCATTTGTTGGTGATAAATATTCCGGAGTATCCGTAGCTACAACGATCATATCTAAATCATTAATATTAATCCCAGCTGCTTTTATAGATTCTTTTGAAGCATTTTCCATCAATTTATAATATTCATCACTATTGTTTCCAGTAAACCGTCCATTTTTACCCAATATTTTCATCAAACTTTTTATTCTTATTTTTTTATCTTGGTAATACTTTCGTAAACTATCGTAATCTACTTTTCCATAACTTGGATAATCAATACCTATTCCTGAAATTTCAATATTTTTATTCATGTCTCTCCTTTCATGCCCCCTAAACTAATAGGGGGCAGAATTCTTATAAACACCTATATCACCTGATTGAGGTTATTAATCCATTCAGAAGCTACAGGTTCTTGGATAATTTGATTATGATTTACTGGATACATTAACATTTGATTGTTCGGGAAAAGTGTATTCCATACTTCTAAGTCCATATTAATATAAGACTTTTCAGCTTTGACTAATACAACAGGTATGTCATAGCTTTCATTTCCCATTTTATACTTACTTTGTGCACTCGAAAGTGTTCGGAACAGATTAAAATGCTTAATGCATTCTACAGGGTCTGCTTCTTGCAATACGAAACTCAAATCGCCAAAACCATTTATAAATCGTTCATAAGAATGCGTGTTCTTTTTAAAATAGCCAATTACCATTTTCCAAAGCTCTTCTGTATTAGGTGCTGAATCTACTTCAATTGAAGGCGAAATATATTGTTTCACAATTTCTTTTTCTTCATTTAATGTAAACTCCAATGGCATATCAAATACAGCATCCGGTTGAAGAGAATCAATTATAGCTAGGTATTTTACTTTACGATAAGCTCTCAATTGCTTATAAACCTCTAGAACCCAAAGACCACCAAAGCTCCAGCCCCCTAATATAACTTCATCTTTATCATCCGTTAACTCTACTATTTCATCTACATATATTTTTGATAATGCTTCAAGCGTCACATTCATTGCACTTAATCCATTAAACCAATTATCTTTAACACCATACAAACAGTATTCATCTTTTACAAATTTAGCTAAAGGATAATACTGATCAATAGCTCCTTGTACCTCGCTAAAAAGGAAAAACTTTTTATGCGTATTTGATCCTTGTTTAATCATCTCAATATTATTGTTCATTTCATGTTTCTCTTTCACCTCATTTCTCTTATTTTCAATGGTTTCTACAACATCTGAAATCTTTGAATTTTCGAAAATCTCAAACCCAATTTTTACTTTAAATATTTTTTCTACTTTTGCGACAAATTCTGTCGCTCTCAGAGAGTCACCTCCAATTTCAAAAAAATCATCTGAAATCTGCACTCCTGAAACCTGTAATACATCTTCCACTATATTGCATACTTTTCTTTCAGTATCAGTCTTTGCAATCACCCCATTTTCTTTTCTATTAACTTTAATATTGAATTTAGGCAATTTATTTCGATCTATTTTCCCATTACTATTAAGATAAAAACAATCTATTTTCATAAAATATTTAGGGATCATGTAATCAGGCAGAATTCCTTTTAACGATGTCTTCAGTTCCACCTCATTCACTTCGCTATTCGCTGTATAATAGGCAATTAAAACATCTCCAAACTGATCAGTCTGCACTTTTACAACACAGTTTTCAATATCATAATTTGAAGTTAGTGCGTTTTCAATTTCTTGTAATTCAATCCGATATCCATTTATTTTCACTTGATAGTCTTTTCTACCTAAAAATTCAATATATCCTTCCTGATGCATAATACCAAAGTCACCTGTGCGATAAACTCTTCCATACCTTGGATATGTAATAAACGCTTGATTTGTTTTTTCTTCATCGTTACAATATCCCTTTGCTACACCCATACCTCCAATACAAATTTCACCTTTCACTCCAACTGGGAGCACATGCCCTTTTGTATCCATAATATAAACTTTTTGATTAGATAAAGGATATCCATATGGAATACTTTTCCACTTTTTATCAACATCATCTACAGGATAATATATTGACCAGATGCTGGCTTCTGTTGCACCACCTAGGCTTACTATATTAGCATTTGGTGCATATGATTTGATTTTTGATGGGAGATCTTTTGGAATCCAGTCACCACTAAGCATCACCACGCGTAAATCGCTATTTACCAATTGACTATTATCTGATTTATCTTTTAGATCTTGATTTACAGGTAACATAGCTAATTCGCTGTTATCTTTCTTTATTCCGCATTCAACTGTATGTATCCACATTTGGCTTTTTTTCATTTTAAATTTCTTAGCTATTTTGGAAAAGTTCATATCACCTATTGAACAAGTTCCTAAATTTAAGTATTGGCAGATTTGCGTGAATAGTGCTGTCATAATACCCGTATCAATAAATCCATATTCGTACCCCGCTCCACCATACCTGGGCATTGTAACTGCAGCATTATAAACAAAAAATAGTGAAAATGCTGATGAATTAAAAATGGATTTATTAGTAAAATAATGGGCATCGGAAGAGATAACTTCACCATCTTCTACTACGATTAATCCATTATTCACTGGATTGTAATAGTATAATCCAGGATTTACACTTTCAATTCGATCCTTTTTAATATAAACATATAGATCAATTGGATATAAACCTCCAGCACTGGAGTAGTTATATTTTACCTTTCCCTCTGTATTTCTTTGTGCAAATACTGATAATGCCGCTGAAAATATACTAAATGGAATCTTTTTCTTTTGATTAAATTCTCTACAGCTTTCCCTATCATTTATTACATCCGGATATTTGATATTATTTAGCAGCTTAATTCTCTCTCCTCTGTAATCCAACTGCCGACGCATCTGCATTTTTTTAAACTCTTTATATGACTCTGCATCGTAAATGAGGGTTTCTCCAAATGTATGTTGATATAATTTGTCCTGTGTTTCAAATAATTCTTCTGGGGACAAAATAGAGTCTATTAGAATGTGCTCTTCCAGCAAATTTTCTATGGACTTCTGCAGATCTTTTTGCGGCAAATCAGAAAAATGATCTAAAATTTCATCTTTGCTTCTTCCATCCTGCACATAAAAATATAATTCCGGTAAAAATTTCGCCATAAAGGAATCTTCAACTACTTTATTATTTATAAATAAAGCGTTATTACTAATTTTCCAAACTGCTGCTGGAGACCAGTACAATTTTTTATCATGCAGTTCATAATCTTCTGCTTCCATATCCCAAGCATAATCATTTTCTCCAGATGTCTTTATATAGCGAATTCCCATTTCCATAATTGCAGGAACTGAATTCCACACGGTAACCTTATTTTTTTCAACAGTTTTAATGACATCCTGCATATTGCGCTGATCTTTGATTACAACCATACTCGCTCCTGCTTCAAAAGCGCCAAAAATGTCATAGACAGAAAGATCAAAGCATAGTGATGAAATTCCTGCTATTCTATCATTTGAAGTAATACCAAATTTTTTATTAATATTCAAAATAGTATTAACTGCGGCAGAATTTGAAATCATTACTCCTTTGGGTTTTCCAGTACTACCTGAAGTATAGATAATATATGCGAGGGAGGTTTCATCAAATTTCTCGATTTCATACTGGCATGCGTACTTTGTCCACTCATTTTCATTTTTTGTATCTAATAAATACTTGTATTCACTATTTTTCCTTATGAATTCCCTTCTTTCTTTAGGAACTTCAGGATCGAGAGGTACATATGCGGCTCCAAGTTTAAGAATACCTAAAACACCTACAATAGTATTAAAATCCCTGTATCCTAAAATAGCAACTTTGTCACCTTTTTCTATTTCTTTTTCTTTTAAGTAATTGGCCATCTGATTAGACATCTGGTCTAATCCTCCATATGTAATCATGTCATCATTATCAATAACGGCAATATTATCAGGATATTTGCGTACCGATTCAGTGAATAATTCAATTAAGCTCTTATCTGATATTGTTGTTTCAGTCATATTATATTTTTTAAGTAAGTTGATATCAGAGGTATTTAGCTGCTCTTCAAAAAGGACGTTACCATCAATTATGTTATTAACATTGCTTATATATTGCTCAAACATTTTTTCAATAACATCCTTATCGAACAAATCTGACACGTAATCCCATGTGAGATTTAGATTGCCATCCATATCATTTGCCTGATGGTCCAAAAATACCTGTGTTGTTTGTGTGGATGTATATACTTGTTTTCCAATTGTGTGATTTGAATCCTTGTGTTCTCCAAAAAGCATACTTGTAAACACTATTGGCATCACAGGTTGATTAACCATTCCCTTTTTTCTTGCGAGATCTCTAATAACCTGAATTCCTTCATACAATTTATGTTCCATAGCCTCTGCTAAGGTTCTTTGTATATTAGAACACAGTTCTGAATAATTATCTGTTTCACTGCAATCAATGTCTAACAATAATACAGATGTAAAATCTCCCACTAATTTATCAACATCTCTATGAAATGGATATCTGTTAAACAATGTCAAATTTAATGCAATTTTCTTTTGGTTGCACCAGTCGCTTAATACTTTTGAATACGCAGCGCATAATACAACTGAAACTGTCGTCCTGTTCTTCATAGCAAAATTCTTTATTTTTTCATATTTCTCTTTGCTTATAACAGTACTTAATCGCTTAAATGTCCATTTTTTTTCTTGTAGTCCTTCTTTTATAATAGGGAGCATTGGTGCTTCTGGGAAAATATCTATTTTTTCTTGCCAATACCTTTTATCTTCATCATATTTATCTTGCGTCCTCATCAGTGAATATGTCTCCATATAGTCTCGGAATGTAATCTCTGTATTCTGAATTGTTGCATTTGGATGAAAATAAAAGTCTAAAATATCATTTGTAATAATCTGTATACTTGTCCCATCCGCAATTAGCTGATCGAACTCAACAAATAAATAGCTTTTTCCCTTTCCTAAATAAAATGCTTCAAAATTAAATAGCGGCCATTTTTCCGTATCAAATACATGAGAGGATAGGTTTTCACGTTTTTTGACAATTTTATCCTGTTGCTCTATTTCTGACAAATCCGAAATATCCTCAATAAAAATACTATATTCAGGTACATCTTTTAAAATTATTTGTTTACCTGTTTTATAAACAATTGCTCGAAGCATTCCATGGCGTAAGATCGTTTTGTTTAAAGCAACATTGAATTTCTTCATATCAAGCTCTGTAATAAGTTCCGTGTACATATGCGTTGAAACACCGCCGGATTTTAAAGCTGTATTCCTACCTACTAAATAGGCCATTTGAATATCCGTTAATTCAAATTCCTCATACTCTTTATTCTGATCAACGCAAAGCTCCGGATATTGCGTGAGACTTCCAGTTTTTTTTGAATTAATAACGAGGGCATTCTGCAAAACTGTAGGATTTTGAATAAATTCACTATACGAAAGTTTTACATTCATTTCCTTTTCGATTAATGCAAGAAGTTTAATCATAGTAATTGAATGTCCACCTAACATATAGAAGTCTTCATCGACTGAGAACTCCTCAATCCCTAATGCTTGCTTCCATAACTCATATACTTTTTCTTCAGTTTCATTTTTAGGCTTGATATAAACTTGTGGTTTGCTACAACCATTTTTAGAAAGATCTAGTAACACTTTCGTATTAATCTTCCCATTTCCGGTAAGAGGTATACTATCTACAGTTATTATTTGATCCGGTATCATATATTTAGGAAGATACTTAGAAAGGTTTTCTTTAATATATTTCTCTTGCACTTCGGCAGAAGTTTCGACATATGCGTTTAAAAATTTACTACCATCTTTACCCTCTTTAACTAAAACAACTGCTTTTTTAATGCAATCTATAAGCATTAATTTACTCTGAATTTCGCCCAGTTCTATCCTATATCCTCCAATCTTAACCTGAGAGTCTCTTCTTCCCATAAATTTGATATAACCATCTCGAACTAATACGCCATAATCTCCTGTTCTATACAGATAGCCTAGCTCGTGTGAAATAAATGCTTCCGCTGTTAATTTAGATTCATTCACGTATCCAGCCGCAACACCTCGACCTCCGATATATATTTCTCCGATGACTCCAACTGGACAAATCCTCTTCTTACTATCCAATATATACATTTTTTGATTTCTAAGTGGACAACCATATGGAATACTCTCCCACTCTTTCTTTACTTTATCCACTTTATAATATATTGACCAAATACTTGCTTCTGTTGCTCCGCCAAGACTGATAATCTCAGTTTTTCCAAATGTCTTGCGAATTTTATCAGGCAAGTCTGTAGGTATCCAATCTCCACTCAAAAGAACCAGTCTAAGATTGTTATTTGTTGGCTTCATATTTGAAACAACCAATTCCATTATGGCTGGAACTGAATTATATACTGTTATATTCTCTTTTTTTATCACGCTACAAATTTCATTAATATCCTTAGAATCTTCCACTTGGACAAGTGAAGCGCCTGCCATATGTGTACCAAATAAATCATATATTGATAAATCAAAGCAGAGTGATGAAACACCAAGAATCTTGTCTTCTTCTGATATATTAAATCTATTATTAATATCAAAGATGGTATTATAAGCTGCTGCGTGTGTGATTTCAACACCTTTAGGCATACCTGTACTTCCTGATGTAAAAATAATATAGGCTAGATCTGTAGGCAAACTCGAAACTTTCAAATCTTCATCACTAAGCGTTTCCCAGATTTTTTTCTCGGGATAGCTCTCTACCAAAAGTTTTGAATTGCATTTATTAGTTATGTATTTAATACGCTCTTCTGGGTAGCTTGAGTCTATAGGCACATAAGTTGCTCCAACTTTCAAAACTCCATATATAATGGCAATTGTCTCTATTCTTGGTTTCACAAGAACACATACCACATCTTTTCTTCTAATACCCTGAGTACATAGATAGTGTCCAACTTTATTGGATAATTTGTTAAGTTGCTCGTAAGTTATAGATTCAGTGCCATTTATAATAGCTATATTATTAGGTATCAGTCGAGCGTTTGTATATAAGGATTCATATAATAACCCTTGAGGAATATAGTCTTCTGTAGAATTATACTGTTCGATAAATTCCTTGTCATCTTTAGGCATTTCCATTTTAATTTTTTTCTTTCCATCGATAACATCAAAAAGCAGTTTTATATAGCAGGTAAACATATCCTCAATTGCGGTTGCATCAAATAGTTCTTTAACATAATCCCAGCTCATTTTTAGCTGATTATTATCATCACTTGCTTGGAAGTCGAGGAATACTTGTGAGGTCTGGCTTCTTTCATATTTTGTTTTTCCAATTGCGTCAACATAGTTTTCCTGGTGATTACTTTCATCAAAAATCATACTTGTAAAAACAATAGGCATGATTGCCATATTTTCTTGATGCCTGTGCTTTGCGATTTCTCTAATAAATTCAACACCATTGTAGTCTCTATATTCCAACGCCTCCATCAAAACCTCTTGAGTTCTTGCACATTCTTCCCAGAAGTCATCAGACCCTTCAAAATTCACATCCAGTAACATCGTGGATGTAAAATCTCCTATTAGTTTATTTACATCTGGGTGAAATTTCTTTCTATTAAATACTGTTAGATTAATCGCAAAATGCGATTGATTACTCCAAAATTCCAATACTTTTGAAAACGCTGTACATAGAACGGATGAAACCGTCACATTATGTGCTCTAGCAGCAACCCGTAATTTTTCTAACTCTGTTTCATTAAAGATTTTTTCGACTCGCTCAAAATGAGGTGTATGAACGTCTTTCACCTTAGTTACATAATTAAGAGCCGGTGCACTTGGAAATTCATCAATTTTATCCAGCCAGTATTTTTTCGCACTCTTATATTCATCAGTTTTTTTGAATTCTTCCAGTGCTAACATATAATCTCTAAATGTATAGTTTAACTGTGGCAATACTAGTGATGGATTATTATAAAATTCCATAATTTCATTTACCAAGATTCGCATGCTCATACCATCACCAATAAGCAAATCTAATTCTACAAATAAATAGTTTGTATTATGGGGCGTCTTAAAGGCTTTAAAGGAGAATAATGGCCATTCATTCGGTTTGAAAACATGATGTGATGAGTGTTCTCGTTCCATCAAAACTTTCTCTTGAAACTGCTCTTCCGTCATGCCAGAGTAATCAAGCACCTCTATCTGATATTCTTCAGTATTTTTTAATATTTTCTGCATACCATTAGGTAAAATAATCGAACGTAGAACAGGATGTCGATCAATAACTTTTTGCAGACTTTGATTAAATAGTTCTATATTTAATGTTGATTCTATTTCTCCATACGCATGTGTAGAAGTTCCGCCAAGCTCAAATGCTTCATCTCTCCCCATAAAATATGCTAACTGTACATCACTAATTGGAAATGGATCGTATAAATGTTCTTTATCGCTTGCCTTATACACCTCTTTATGCTCTACCGTGCTTATAGTTGATTCATTTAATATTTCTGCTAATTCATGAATATTGTTTGCTTTTAGAAATTCTTTGAATTTCAACTGAATTCCAAGTTCCTTTTCTATTTCCCCGACAAGATTTACCATTGAAATTGAATTTAAACCTAATTCAAAGAAATTATCATTAGCACTTATATCCACTTTTGTCGGAAATACATTTTTGAGTAATTGAATCAGTCTTGTTTCTAATGAAACATTTTTCTCTGCAGTATTTGTCACCAATTTATTTTGAGATATCCTTTGTGTTTTCAGTGCATTTCTATCTACCTTTCCATTTAGAGTTAATGGTATACTATCTATTTTTACAAATTCGGTAGGTATCATATAGGTAGGTAAATATGTCTGCATATATTTTTTTAAATCAGGCAGAAATTTTTCCTCCATTACATAAAAGGCACACAAGATATCACTATTAGCTTCATTTTTTATAATTGAAACGGCAGCGTCAGTCATGCTAGGAAATTTCTTCATAACAGATTCTATTTCTCCTAGTTCTATTCGATATCCATGAAGTTTGACCTGGCTATCTTTTCGCCCTAAAAACCGAATGTAGTTCTCACGTGTCATTACACCGTAATCACCTGTCCTATATAATCTCCCCAATTTACTATGCTCGACAAATGCTTTCTCTGTTTTAATCTGATCATTAATATACCCTTTCGCTACTCCTTGCCCACCTATATATATTTCTCCTTCTATCCCATACGAACATAATTTTTGTTCGTAATTTAAAATATAAATTTTTTGATTAGCTAAAGGATATCCATAGGGAATACTGTTCCAAGTGTCATTTACCTTATCTATTGGAAAGTAAATGGACCATATAGAAGCCTCTGTAGCTCCACCAAGACTTATTACTTTACAGTTTGGAAATTTCATTTTTATTTTATCTGGTAGCTTTAGTGAGATCCAATCTCCACTTAATAAAGAAAGTCTTACTGAATTGTTTTTATAGCTTTCTTTACTATTATTTACATATAATTCCATTGTAGAAGGAATAGAATTAATAATCGTAATACTTTCTTTTTCAATCAAAGCCAGAATATCTGACACATCTCTCGGATCTTCAATCTGCACTAATGTAGCACCTGTTGCGAAGGTTACAAAAATATCAAAAACAGACAGGTCAAAACACATAGAAGATACTCCTAGTATTTTATCTTTTTCAGTAATATTGAATTTTTCAATCACATCCAAAATTGTATTAACTACTGCCTTATTTGAAATTTCTACCCCCTTAGGGTGCCCTGTACTTCCAGAAGTATAGATTACATATGCCGTTGCCTCGAACTTATCAGTTTTTACCAATTCGCTTGTGGTTTCATAAATCTTTGGTAATGCATTATCTTCCAGCAGTGCTTTACATTTACTATTACTTACAATAAATGTTTTTCTTTCTTCAGGGAATTCCGGTTCTATAGGAACATATGCCGCTCCTGCCATTAAGGTACCAATAATATTAATTAATGTCGAAATTTTTCTTGAAGCAATAATTCCTATTTTATCTCCTGATCGTATACCTTTAGCGTTTAAACTATCAGCAACTTTTACAGCCATTTTGTGCAGCTTCTCATATGAAATCTCTTCATTTCCATTTTTGATTGCGATATTATTGGGATATTTTTTTACGGTCTTGTTAAAAAGATCAATCAATGTATAATTTTCAAAAGTTTTGTCTGTGGCATTATACTTTGCATAGATTTCTTCTACACTAGATTCCCTGTTCATTTTATCAAATAAATTATAACCCATAGTTTTATTCCTGCCCTTCTGCGAAAAATTCTAATACATCTGTATATTGTTTAAACATACTATTAATCATATCCTGATCAAATATTTCACTTACATAATCCCAGTTAATAACAAGTTCACCTCCCATTTCTCCTGCCTGATGATCCAAATATACTTGTGGTGTCTGACTAAGTCCCATAATAGTTTTCCCTAATTTATCCCATGGATTATCTGCATCATTGAATAACATACTAGTAAATACAAATGGCATTATTGGTTCTCCAATACGATTCTTCTTGCGTGCTAACTCTCTTATGAACTCTACTCCGTCATAATGCCTATGTTCCAAATTTTTCATTATCTCTTTCTGAATACTTTTAACTCTTTCTTCAAATATATCAGAGGTTGTAAAATCTATTTCTACTAACATAACCGAAGTAAAATCACCTACTAAAAAGTTTACTTCTTCATTGAAAGGGTATCTGTTAAATACAGTTAAATTAATAGCCATATGAGGTTGATTACTCCAATATGCAAGGACCTCTGCATAAGCAGCACACAGTAATGCTGAAGTAGACACTTTTAGATTCTGTGCTGTATTTTTAATTATTCCCCACTTTTTTCTATCAAAAGTAGCGGTTAATCTGTTAAAATGTGGTTTTGTTATAAGTTCAGGTTCACAAACATATGGAATACTTGGAGCATCCGGAAATGTATCTAAGCGTTTTAACCAAAAATCTTTGTCCTTTCGATATAAATCGCTACTTTTTAGTTCCATTAATCCTTTCATATAGTCCTTAAAAGTAAAATTCAATTCCGGCAACTGAATATTTTCATTGTCATAAAATGTCATCCAGTCATTTCCAATGATTTGAAGACTACTTCCATCAGCAATCAGCATGTCAAATTCGATAAACAAATAATAACTATTTTCTTCAAGCTTTAATGCTGATACACCTATCATGGGCCATTCCCCAGTTTGAAATACATGATGCGAAATAACTTTTCTTTCTTTTTTTATAGCATCCTCTTGTTGATTTTTGTTGCTCATTGATAAATCTCTAATATTAATATGATAATATGGAATTTCCTGTAAAATTTTTTGTTTTCCATCATTGTTGACAATAGCACGTAACATAGGATGACGTGCAATCACTTTATTTAAACTTCTCTCCAAACGTGCTATATCTAATTTTGTAACTACTTCAAGGTAAACATGGGTACACACACCTCCCATTTCAAAGGATTCTCTTCTGCCAAGTAAATAAGCCATCTGAATATCTGTTAACATAAATTCATCATATAAAGTCCTTTTATCCGGCACGATCTGAGGATATTGTCCTATAGCATTCTCTCCCTTTTTGGACTCAACTATTTTAGCTAACTTTGAAATTGTGCAATTATCATTAAATTCTGAGTAAGTTAGCGAGACACTATATTTATCTTGTAGACTATTCACTATTTCCATCATAGCAATTGAGTGTCCACCCATTTCATAAAAATCGCTATTAACGTTTATCTCTGTAAATCCCATTACCTTCTTCCATACCAAGGCAACTTCCTTCTCAATATTTGAAAAGCTATTCCCATCACGTCCAAGCAAAATTATATTTTCGATATCTCCGCCTGAAGTATTATGATTGACACAACGTTGAACATTTTCTTTTTCATTAGATTCTCTAGGTATAGTAAGCCAGCATGGAGTCTTTTCAAAAGAATATGTAGGCAGAGATACTATTTCAAATTTGTCTATATACAATTCATCCCAGTTTGGAATTTGTCCATCCATAAAGCTCACTGCCATATTATGCATATATGAAAATGTATTTTTATATATATTCTTTAATTTTTCACACTCGCTTTCAAACAAGTTCTTTCCATTTCTTATAAAGCAACTAATTTCCTGTTTTAGCTCGGAAAGATTTTTCACAACAAATGCTATTCGCTCATCATAGTGTGGTCTTGCCTTGCATAGTGTATAGCAAATATTTATCAGGGGAGGAGTTATGTTAAATTGCAAAAAATTGTTATACTCATATAATAAATTCCATAATGCATTTTTGGTTTTTGCAGATAAAACAAATAAATATTCTTGTTCCCTGTAGTTGATATTTGAATGAAAATCATTATCTTTTGCTTCTATAACCATATGACAATTTGTACCGCTAAAACCGAATGCGCTAACTCCTGCTATTCTCTTTCGTCCCTCTTTTTCCCATTTTTGATTTTCTTTTAAATAATAGACAGGTGAGTCTTCGAACGTTATAGCATTATTAGGTATTCTTAAATTGATATTTCCCGGTAATTGTCCGTATTGCATCGAAAGCAATATTTTCAATAAGCCAGCAGCACCAGAAACAGCATCTAAATGACCGATCATAGATTTTACGCTGCCTATACCGCAAAACTGTTTTTTATTAGTATATTTCTGAAATGCTTTATCTATAGAGTCAACTTCAATAGGATCACCCATGTTGGTTCCAGTCCCATGACACTCAATATATGCCATATCTTCCGGCCTAATCTTCGCATTTTCCCATGCCTTCCTAAGAACATCAATCTGAGCTTGGGGATTCGGAGCAGTAATTCCTGCTGACATACCGTCTTGATTAGTTGCACTTCCCTTAATTATTCCATATATGTGCTCATTATTTTTCTGTGCATCTTTCAATCTTCTTAAAACGAATATAACAACGCCTTCTCCCCATACAGTACCATTGGCATTTTCATCAAATGCATATAACGAAAAATCAGGTGATTCTATTCCTATATTTCTATTTTTATTAGAAACAGGCATCAAATTTATCCTAGCACCCCCAGTAATAGCCATGTCACATATATTATTTTTTAATTCTTCACAAGCCGTGTGTATTGCAACCAAAGAGGACGAACAGGCTGTATCAATTAGCATACTGGGGCCTTTTAAATTGAACACATATGATAATCTACTAGGAATTATAGAAGAAAGATTCGGTGCAACTGCCATACTATACGAAAGGGGTTCAATATCATTTACCATTTTCCAATAATTAAATCTAAAATCATTTGTGTAACCTATATAAACACCAGTATTAGTTCCATAAATACTTTCTTCTGTGTATCCTGCATCAATAATCGCTTTCCATGCTTCTTCCAGAACTACTCTTTGATGTGGATCCATTAATTCCGCTTCTTTAGGTGTTATATTAAAGAATTTATAATCAAAGCAATTATAATCGTCTATGTATCCTCCTTCCGAGAAAAAATCATCTTCGTGTAAATCCCCAATAAATTTAAGATATTTTTCACATTCATACTTTCTTTTTCGTTCAAGTAATCCTTTGCAATCTCTTCCATGTATTAGATTATCCCAAAATTCAAAAATATTATTTGCCCTTGGCAATCTGGCTGAAACCCCTACTATTGCAATATCATCCGATTGAGAAGCCTTTTCTTCAGTTTCATCGTTCACACTAATTAACAGAGTTTTACTATCAATAAATTTTGATAAACTTTTGATTGTAGGATTTGCAAAGAGATCCGAAACTTTCAAATTTAGGTTTAATTTTTTATTTATTTCACTTACAAACTTAGTTAGAAGTATTGAATCCGTCCCTAGCTCTCCGAAATTTTGAGAGACATCAATTTTATCGACTCCTATAAGTACTTGTAGTATATTTGCCACTTCCCGCTCAGTTTCGGTATATATTGCATCTTTTTTACCTGTTAATTCCAACTTATTAGTCGTTTCAGGTTGAGTTCTCTCAATATGATATAATTCCGAAGAAACTCTAAATGATTTGGGAATTTCTAGCCAATAGTTTTTATTATGAAATATTGTTCCCGGTAACTTCACATATCTGATATCATTTGTCTTTGGTTCCATAAAACTATTTATATCATTCCCTGCAAGAAAACACTTATAAAAATCTGGTAGTTCTCCTAATTCCTCTAATCTTGAATCAGAAAATATCCATTTTCTATGTTTTGGACCTTCTTCTAAAATATTTATTAGTTCCTTAATATTGGAGAAATTTATAACACTACGCAAATTGTAGTGGTTCTTTCTGTATAAAGCACTGTAGCAAATTTCTTCTGAAGTAATATCCGTATTCTTATTCAAAAATGCTACATATTCATCTTGTAGTTTTTTATAATCATCCTCTCTTCGAACAGATAAAGCCAAATAATAATTTGAACCAGCATATTTTGATATTGTATGGATTCTTTTTGGTTCTGCTTCTTCTATTAGCATATGAACATTGGTACCACTTACTCCAAAAGAACTGATACCGCATATCATTTTATTTTTTACGTAAATTGTATTTGTTGGTACAAAAAGTGCACTGTTTTCAAATGTAATATTTTGATTTGCTATATTAAAATTGGTCATAGGAGGTATAATCTTATGCTGAATGGATAGGAGAACCTTTATCAGTCCAATCACACCTGATGCATGTACAGTATGCCCAACATTTGCTTTGACACTTCCTATTGCACAGAACTGCTTCTTCTTTGTAAAATGATTAAAAGCTCTAGTAAGGCCTTCCAATTCTATCGGATCACCTAATATTGTTCCTGTACCATGTGTTTCAATATAACAAATTTCTTCTGGATTAATCAAAGAATCCTTCCAGGTATTAACAATTAATTTTTCCTGAGCTTTTTGGCTTGGTGCTGTAATACCGGCTGATTTTCCATCTTGATTCACGTTGCTACTTTTAATGATTCCATAGATTCTATCATTATCTTTTTTTGCATCTTCTAATCGTTTTAAAACTACTACTCCTACTCCCTCTCCCCAGGTAGTCCCATTAGCACCATTATCAAATGGTTTTGTTTTATAGGTCGGAGATTCCACACCTATATTAGAATTATTTTTATTAGGCAATACACTAAGTTTAATGCCACCTGACAGAGCCATATCACATTCGCCAGACCTAAGTGCTTTTGCCGCCACATGTATGGCTGTTAATGCAGAAGAACAAGATGTATCAATCATCATATTAGGTCCTTTTAAATCCCAAATATAAGATAATCGACTAGCTATTACTGGCCGCAAATTTCCGGTTTTAGCTATATCTGAAAACTGATTTTGCAAATCTTGTACTAGCGTATAATAGTCGGAATCATCTCCAAATCCCACGTATACTCCTGTGTTAGTATTCTTTACGGTAGCTAATGGGTATCCCGCATCTTCTAATGCTTTAAAAGCAACTTGTAAAAAAATCCTCTGATTCGGATCAAGCAGTTCAGATTCTTTTGGCGTTATATGAAAAAGTTCATTATCAAATTCTTCTATATTCTCAATATAAGCCCCTTCAGGGCATACTATTTTATCTCGATGATTGCAAGGTATTGTATTTATATATCTATTCAACCAATGTCGTCTTTTTGCCGGTAACATTTTTACCGTATCAATTTGATTGACTATGATATTCCAAAACTGCTGCAAACTATTTGCCTGTGGTATTTTTATTGCCATACCTATAATAGCTATATCCATAACATTATTCTTATCTTTCATATCTACTACCACCTTTTAGGAGAACCTAGTCTTAATTTCATTTGCTAATATTCTTTGCAGCTGTAAATCCGCTGTATCATTCTCCAGTTTATGGAACCATTTTTTTTGTTCATCAGGACTTATTTTTTTTGCATTTAACATTTCTTGTAAGCAATTAATTATATCTTTTATCAATAATTCGTCGATTCTTTCTATGCCATTACAATGCTTTATCATACCTCGTAATCTCTTTCCTCTTTCGATCACTTCTATCTGATAATTTTCCATGCTATCATTACAATTACGTGTACAAGCAATTATAGTAAGTCCTCTTTCTATCAGATTTCTAAGATTATTAGAAACAGAATACCGTTCTCTAATAATATGCTTTATTTCTTCTCGATCTTTTGAGTACGAGTAAGCTGAAAATCCTGAAACTGTTTTTACCAGATTAGTAAGCGTCTTTTGAGGTCCACACTCTATAACAATATCTACTTGCTGCCTTCTCAAAGCATGCATTATATCATTCCATAAAACAGGTCTACTTAATTGCATCTTTAATTTTAATCTAATATCATCTTCGCTTTCGTATGCCTCGGCATCTACATTCGAAAAAACAATATTTGTATTCATTCGGAATTTACATTTCTGTAATTCTTTTTCAAAAGCATCCTCTGTTGTTCTCATTAGTGGACTATGGAACGCTCCGCTAACTTTCAATAGCTTAACTGAAATATTGCTTTTTTCAAAATACTCCTGTGCTCTTTCAATCTGTTCAACTGTACCTGATATAATTGTTTGATGATCGGAATTATAATTTGAAATAGCGATTTCATTGCCTTCAGAATTCTGCTCTTTACAATACATTTCAATATTTAAAATATCATCATCTAAAATAGCTAACATTCCACCCGCTTGAGCTATATTTTGCATCAGACTGCCTCTTTTGTTTACTAAACGAATTCCATCTTCAAAGCTAAGCATTCCTGATGCAATTAATGCTGCATATTCGCCTACACTATGACCAGCAAATAGTTTAGGCAAAATTCCATTTTCTTTTACAAAAAAATCATATAATGCAACACTATAAACTACTGTGCTTAATTGTGCTATCCTTGTTTCTTTCAGCTTTTCTTCAGAGGCATTAGAACAGATATCTATCAGATTTAATCCGCAGAGTTCGCTTGCATTTTCGAAAAATTCTTTTCCATTGGGATACACTGACATAAGTTCTTTGAACATACCTGGATATTGTGATCCTTGGCCTGAAAATACAATACCTAATTCTTTCATCACTGTTACTCCTTTATTTATTGATCCTATCCACTATTAATTCTGATAATTCCTTTACTGTAGGTGCTTCAAAAATATCAATAGCAGAAACACTGTCAGGGTACTTTTCTTCAATTTTTGTTGTTAATAAGATTAGGAGACTAGAACTTCCACCTAAATCAAAAAAATTATCATCGCTCTTGATATTGGCATTATTTAAAACGTTTTTCCAAATATTTAAAATACTCGATTCTACATCTGCTTCATCTAAATCGCTGCTATCTTTCTTGATATTATACAGTCCTAGCAAATCATCATACTCTCCAGCCAGAAATTGTTTTTCCATTTTTAACCGCTGAATTTTTCCGCTTTGCGTTTTTTCTAGTTTCTTAACTGGAATTACCATTTCCACATATAGTCCCAAACTATCGGTAACTCTATTTAATATTTTTGATGAAAGGATAGAAAATTCATCAAAACTATATTCTGAGGATTCTAAAAAGAAATATATTTTATCTGTTTGAATATCATCACTAAAAATTCCGCAACAAGCTATTCTTCCAGCTAGCCGTTCATCCGCCTCTTCTACCACTCGCTCAATGTCCATTGGATAATAGTTTTGCCCATTAATAAAAATAATTTCTTTAGCCCTTCCTGTAATTATTACAGAATTTCCATCTCTGAAACACAAGTCGCCTGTATTAAACCACCCATCTCCTACAAACGATTCCTTTGTTGCAGAGGCGTTATTATAATACTCTTTTATTACATTCTCCCCTCTTACCTGCAAATATCCAATCGAAAAATCTGCAAGTATGTTGTTATTTTCATCACAAACTCTTACTTCACAATTATCTACAGGTTCTCCTACGCTCACGAAAGCAGTAGCATTTTTTTCAGTATTATCACACAAAACAACTTGTTTCCCAATATTCAAATACCTTCTGTCAACAAAATATTTCTTTAGTTCTTTCCCCACTTCAGGAATTGAAATAACAGAAGTAGCTTCGGAACAACCATATGCTGGATATATAACGTTTTTATGTAAACCATGTCTTTGCAAGGTGTCTACGAACTCTGTGCATAGTTTATAATTGATAGGCTCTGCTCCATTAAAAGCCACTCGAATATTTGATAAATCCCATTTTTCATTTTGCACTGTTTTATAATGCGTAAGTAAATATTTAAACCCGAAATTTGGAGCATAAATCATTGTTACTTTATATTCACTTGCCTTTCTCATCCATATTAAAGGATTACGAACAAATAATTGCTTTGGCATTAAATACTGATTTGTAGCGCAAAAGGTACCCACAACATGAACTGATATCAGCCCTAAATTATGACTTAATGGTGCCCAATTCAGCATTTTATCATTGTCCGTAACAGCCTCTCTTTTTGCTAATGCATTTACATGTGTTGATAAAGAAGTATACAGAATTGGAATTCCTTTCGGAACTCCAGTTGATCCAGATGAATACTGAATCAATGATATATAGTCATGATCATGTTTATTTATATCGAACGTTTCAGCAATAGTGTTACTAATAACTTTTTCATAAAAAATATGTCTGTTTTCAAGCAGCTTCATTTCCTCTTCATAATTCTTTTTATATTTAAGCAAAACATTAAAAGTCTCTTCATGAGCTAAATAAAATGGATTACTTAGGCTTTTCAAAATTCTAAAAATCTTTTCTACATTCTCATTGTTTTCGCCAATATCAATTGGAACAGCAGTAATGCTCCCCATTTGACAGGCCCAAAAAGTATAAATAAACTGCTCAATATTCTCTGTTTGAAACAACAACTCATTGCCCTTACAAATGCCATATTCATGGAACACTTTTAAATAACGTAATGCACTCTCATATACTAAGCTATACGGTATAAACTTTTCTTTACTTTCATCTTTGATAATAGTTATTCCTCTATTTTCCAGTCGTGTATTTTCTATAAACCTTTTCATTAAATCTTGCATCACTATTACTCCTTTTCAAACAATATTTTTTCAATAGTAAAAACTACATTTTCTTTATCACTATCAATAAAGAAGTGGTTTCCTTGGAAATTGAATAGCTTCATGTCTCTTTTAGTACACTCATTCCATGCCAAAAGACCTTCATAGGGTATATTATCTTGTATGCCATTAAATATACTAATGCTACAATCCAATAATAGATCGTTCCTTGCGCAAGAATACTCTTCAATTAACGTATAATCTTTTCTTAAAATGTCGATAAAAATAGTACCAAATTCTTTGTTTTCTAGAATTTCTCTCTTCCCTCCTCCTAACTTAAGTATTTCTGATATAAATTCATCCGTTGGTAATGTGTGAATTTGCTTTTCTTTATGATTGTAAAATGGGGCCCGATTAGCAGAAAAGAAAACATGCATTAAATTTTTTTCAAATTCAGTATTTCTAATTCTCCTGCAAATTTCATACACAATCCAGCTTCCCATGCTATGACCAAAAAAAGCAAATTTATCATTCCCCTTAACATTATTAATTATATAATTGTATCCTTCATCCGCCATTTCTCCAAAATTATTATATGGCTTATCAGTATACCGATCCCCTCGCCCAGAGAGTTGTACAGGTATAATCTCTATATTCTCTTGTAAATATTGTCGCCATGATAAATAGTAACTGGCAGAACCGCCTGCAAAAGGCCAACAAAATAACTTTATTTTCTCCGACATATTGTTTATTAACTCCTCTCATTATCGTTTTGTAAAATATTTTCACTGTATGATATTCTTAGTTCAATGAGCACCTATTATGCAATTCGCTTTTACTAATGAGTTGGCTTCAACGCTTTTGGCCACCCAAGCATTGCTCCCAATTATGCTGTTTTTTCCAACAATCGTATTTCCACCTAATATTGTTGCATTTGCATATATTGTCACGTTATCCTCAATTGTTGGATGCCTTTTCGTCTTAAAATCAACGCAGTCGCTTATATTCTTTCTGAACGAATAAGTACCCAAAGTTACTCCTTGATATATAGTCACATTGTTTCCTATAATAGTGGTTTCTCCAATTACAATTCCTGTACCGTGATCAATAAAAAGATTTTTTCCGATTTTAGCTCCTGGATGAATATCAATTCCTGTCATTGAATGTGACTCTTCACTTATTATTCGGGCTAGAATATTAAATTTATTCAGGTACAAATAATGGGAGATTCTATGTAATATAATAGCTTTGATATAGGGATAACATAGAATGACCTCTTCTTTACAAGTAATTGCAGGATCACGTTCATGTACTTGTCCTATTTCATCTACTAAATCATAAAAGATAATCCTAAACTTTTCTTTTGCATCTCTATGGCAGAATGTTGGACTTTCATTAGTGGGAATAATTTCATTTAATTTTGTTAGCATCGAATTAAGGTCATATATCAATTCATCGAAAATTGTTTCCATATTTTTTGCATCAGATAATAACACTACTTTGTAACTCTGTAATATCTTATCTGCTAATTGTCTTGAAGGTATACTCCACATTTTCTCCTCCCATAATTAATAAAGCGGTTTCTACAACGGGATATTAGTGTGCTTTTTTATTATAGAATCTATAAATTCTTTCTTACTAATAGTCTTGAGTGCATCGGCAATTCTAATTACTGTTTCGTCCGGATCTACTTCAGCATCCACATATCCTTCAGCTAAGGCCATGTGAGAATTTATGTATCTATTATTATATTCCTTTATTTTGCTTTTCTTAAAAATGTCCTTTTCTTTCTCATCGCATATGCTCCGCAATTCCTTTTGATAAAGAATATCAATTGCCCCCTCTGCACCCATGACAGCAATTTCAGCATTAGGCCAGGAAAACACAAAATCAGTACCTAAATGCTTACTTCCCATAGCGATATATGCTCCGCCATACGCCTTTCTAAGAATAACTGTAATCTTTGGGATATGCGCTTCTGCATATGCTGTTACCAGTTTAGCTCCATGACGAATAATCCCCTTCTTTTCTTCGTTTTCACTTGGCATAAAACCTGGTGTATCAACTAATGTAATAATAGGAATGTTGTAGCAATCACAGTATCTAATGAAACGTGCAGCTTTTACACTTGAATCAGCATCTAGAACCCCGGCCTTTATCATTGGCTGGTTGGCAATTATTCCGACAGTCCCATTGTTTACTTTTCCCATGCCTACAATAATATTGGGAGCATATTGTTCCTGTATTTCTATAAAAGATCCCTCATCACATATTTCATATATAATTTTTTTTACATCATATGGTAATCTTTTATTTTGTGGAACCAATCCCTTAATATTTTTGTTTTTCTTAAGATTACTGTTTAATTCAAACTTATATGTACATTCATTATTATGAGGAATTAATTTCAATAACTTCCTTATTGCATCATAGCATTCGACTTCTGAATTCATCACAAAATGAGCAACACCTGATTCCTTCCCATGAACGTTAACTCCCCCTAGTTCCTCGGAAGAAATAACTTTTCCAGTAGATTCCTTTAAGACTTGTGGGCCTGTAACAAACATTTTGGAGATATCTTTAATAACATAAATAAAATCTGTAAGAGCTGGAGAATATACCGCCCCTCCTGCACAAGTCCCAGCAATTACTGAAATCTGTGGAATATATCCTGAAGCTAAAACCTGATAGTAGAATATTTCACCATACCCCTTCAACGAATTTACGCCTTCCTGAATGCGTGCACCTCCAGAATCATTAATTCCGATAATAGGGCATTTATCAAGTATAGCTCTTTTTAAAATATTTACTATTTTTCTTCCATGTTTACTTCCTAAAGTTCCTCCATTAATAGTAAAATCCTGAGAATAAATATATACTCTTTTCCCGTTGATTTCCCCTACACCTGTTATAACTCCATCGTACGGAATATTTATCTCCTTCCAGTCGCCCTTTTTACCGCTTACCGCTTGTCCAAGTTCGAAAAAGGTATTTTCATCTAATAGCCGTTTTATTCTTTCAATGGCATGCAGTTTTCCTTTTTGATGTTGCTTTTCAAATTGATAGTCCATAGTATCACCTCATATGTATTATATCACTCATTGAATAATTTTCATTCATCATGTAATTATTCTCAGCAAAATGTAACTTTTATCTTCTATATACTTACACTTTATTTGATAATAAAAAAGCGCTATCGTACTAATACTATGCTTAGTGCGATAACGCTTTTTTATTATTTACTTTGTCTGGGTATATTACATTTTTCTAATTGCTCTATTGTAGATTTTTTCCTCTTTCTGCTTATTCCTAAAATAGTTCCATCAATAAGTTCCACAATTTCTTCTGTAAAGTATTTCACATAAAGTACATTAATTAGGAAAGATTGATGTATTCTACAAAATAAATTGGATAATACCAATACTTCTGACTCTACTTTATTTAAAGATTTATAGCATGAGTATATTTTGTTAATTTTATTGTTTGTTATTATATATGTAATTCTTTTGTCGCTTTGAAAATATATTATTTCATTTAACAATATTTTATATTGAATCCTATTATACTGGAAATTATACACCTTAGATATAATAGGAAATTTGGATAATGCCTCATAGAAATATTTATCAAACATTACTTCGTTAAGTGGCTTAACTAGTAATCTAAATACTTCTAATTCTATTAATTCTTGAGCATGACCATCATCGGCAGCAATTGCTATTAATATTTTCTTTTGCTTAGATTTATTATGAGCTGCAACTGCTCTAGCAATGTCTTCTTCACTTTTTAAATCAAGAAAAATAATATCGCATTCATTTATATTGTTTCTTATTAAGTCTTTTAAGGAGAATATATTTATTTGAATGGTAATTCCTGACATTTTTCGTTTTTTACAAACCATTCGTTCAATAAAATTTTCTGTTTCGGTACTGCCATTGCATATCCCTATCTTCAAATTTAACATATTATCTTGCATTTTATAATACTCTAAATAACTAAAATCATACATAATTAACTGTTTCTGATTTTCCTATGAACCACATTCATTTGTGTCCAATCAAGGATTTTTTAATCAAAGACATGCAATATATCATTTATTTTAACTCTTCTTATATCCATTTCATCATTGTATTCACTGCATTCAGCTACAATATAATTTTCTAATTCTTCTGAAATTTTTAAATAAACATGATTATGTTTGAAAGGTGTTTTCAATGTGCACTTACCATTGCTGTCAAAATTAACGCTAAATGAATTCAGCGGAATGTTTAGACCCTTACCAATATACTTTATGTAACTTTCTTTCAATGTCCATATTTGCATAAATCTTCTATATGACAGTTCTGGGAACTCTATAATATAAGTATATTCATCATTACAAAATTGTACTCTTGCAATGTCGAGATCAATGTGTCTAATGTTTTCCAAATCTACTCCAATCTCGTGATTGCTCCACGCACATATAATCCAGTCACATGAATGAGAAATATTAAAATACAAGTCATTGCTATTTTTTATATATGGCTTACCATATTGATTATATTCCATCTCAATCTTACGATTTGATGTATTATAATTCAGCCTCAAATAGTATCTAACTAAAAGTTCAGCTCCAACAGTCCTTTTGGCATCTTCAACAAAATAAAATTTATCAGCTCGTTTTCTGCATTCTTTTGATACAAATTGTTTTAAATATTCATATTTGTTCCATTCTCCAAATTCATTTACATTTATCATATATATTTTAGCCATTATAAATTCCTCTCTATCCAGCTGGTTATCCTAAGATACATTCCTCTTAATATAATCCCTACCTAATGCATTTTGCAATACGAGATGAACAAATTACTAGATACTGAGACAATCAATCATGTATATATATTTCAAACATAAACTTCTTACTTTATGCATCTTTCAAATTGTATTTATAATAATAAATCAAGAAAAAACAGAAATCAAAAAGAATTTGGGAGAAGTCTTAAAAGAACACCGTGTAGCCTGTAAAATGACACAAGAATTTGTTGCAGAGAGGATTGGGGTTAGCAGGCAAGCAGTTTCAAAATGGGAAAGTGGTATTTCTAATCCAAGCACATCTAATTTGATTGCACTTGCAAAATTATTTGGTACCTCTGTTGAAGCCTTACTTGCAGAGGTTAACAACCAGAAGAAAACAAACTGAATGAGGAACTATCAGCTAAATCATAATATTTTATGAGAGCCAGACGCATAGCCGATAACCCGCAAGCCTTTTTGGCGCGGATTATCGGCTCTTGTTTTTTATGATGGCAATCAAAAAAGAGCGGCAGTTAAAAATATATACGACGACTTTATAAAAAACGGGGATGTGAAAAAACTCGATTGAGTTTTTTCGCATCCCTCTTTTTGCTTATCCATATTTAGCCTTTTCTACATTACCAGATTTCAAATACACGATCATCGTTACAATAATTTCCCTGAATCAATCAACGCCCAGAATATTTCATCTTTCTATTTGTCTTCTATTTTCCTTCCAAGACAGTTCTTTTTAATTTACTGCTACAGTTTTAATCTTCTGTTCTATCTTTTCATCTAAATTGAACTTCCTCCATTCTGCACCTTAAAATCAACCTTGTATCGGAAAAAGAACTACAGGTAGACAGTATGATTTCTTCCGGCCAGTCACAGGTCATATTGTATTCCAAAGCATATGCTTTATCTCTCATGGATACTCTTTCACATGCTACAATTTCCAACTGCAGGGTTTTCTCCGGCAAATACAGGTATGCAGTCCCAGATTCTTTCCGAAATGCGTTGTCCTGATACTTTTTCAGATTACTGAACATACTGCCGTCTTTCATATTGTGCCCGTATATGATCACACGTTGCTCTGTAAAATCTGCACGATTCCGATAATCTAAAAAGATACTTCCTGCCTTATTTGCTTCTTTTCGGAACGTATGATGCAGATAATACTCGTTATCCTCTCCCTGTACTACCGGATAATCCACACCAATCCCTGAAATCTGTATCCAGGCAACAATATCCTCATTGATTTTGCGAAGCTCCGCAAAATCAATCGTCTTCTCTTCTGCTTCACCTTCTGTCGGATCATCCTGCTGCCCGTTCGGTTCTTCTTCTGTGTATTCCTTAAGTTCCTCATACTCTTTCTGTCCGTCATAATATTCCTTTCCTATTTCCACAAGGTTCATGGCTGCAATTCCAAAAAACACAATGCAGAGCACCAAAATAATTTTTTCTCCAATATGTCGCATATTCTTTCCTCCAATAAAAAAAGAGATTGCCACCTCGAATTCCAAGTGACAATCTCCATCATTACATGTTACATTCTACGATTATTATATTCTATCTTTTCCGTCTTCGGATACGGATTACTATAAAGAAAGCGCCAAGTAAGGCAGCACTCATAATTACAACTGGAATCCATGCTCTTGTATCGTCCCCTGTCTTCGGTGCATCCAGCGGCGGAGTTCCTGGTTTTCTAGTATTTTCAACCTCTTCTGTTACTTCAATGATTTTGGTTTCATCATCCTGATATTCAAATACCACCTCCACCTCCTCTGTGTTTGCTTCATAGCCTTCTAACGGTTTCGTTTCCACAAGAACATATACAATCGGTTCTACATATTTGCCCTCTTCATAAACTGCAATCGGCAGTTCTTCACTCTTTGCAGTTCCATCCTCGCCGGTCACCAGTGTTCCAACTACTTCCCCAGTAGCTTTATTGCGGAGCTCAAATTCTACGCCTGCAAGCGGTGCTTTATTTTCCGCATCTGCCTTCTGAATCAGGAGCTGACCGGATGGACGTTCATCTTTCATCTCTACTTTCTGAATTTCCCCTGTTTCTTCGACAACGAAAGGAACATCGGATACAACAAGATATCCTTCCGGGGCTGCCTCTTCATGCAGGATGTATTCGCCCGGTTCTAACGCATACACTTTATGCGGTTCTTTTGTGGAAACCCATTCTTCCACTATTTCCCCGTCCTTATTAAGGATTTGAAGTTTTGCCCCTTCCACTTCCTTTTCATCTGTGATGTCAGTTTTTGTAATTTCTACAACTGTCGGCTGATTTTCAATTTCTTTTGCAAGGGAAATCACCTCCAGCTCCGGATTCTGATAAGTTGCGTCAAAGGACCATGTTTCTTCTGTTTTCAGATACCCCGGTGCTGCTTCCAACTCTTTCACCATATATTTTCCATGCGGAAGGTCAATGTCAAATCGGAGGGTTCCATCTTCTGCCGATTCTGCTTTCGCAAGAAATTCTCCTGCCTTTACAATCACTTCCCCTGTGAGGTCTAAAATATCTTCCTCTGCATACAGCCCAAATACGGCACCCTGTACCGGTTCTTTCGTTTCCTTAGATTGTTTGGTAAGGACAAGTTCTATTTTCTGGCGTTTATTTTCAAGTTCCATAGAAACATAATCTACCGCTACTTCCTGTCCCTGATATTTGATTTCAAATTCTTTTGCTTCAGGATCCAGAACAAAATGATGATTTCCAACATCCGTTTCCTTCAGATAATAGGAACCAATCGGAAGATTATGGAGTGATACGCTGCCATCTTCTCCGGTCACAAGTTCCGCCACAAGCCCGTCTTTTTCATACAATACTTTCCGGTTACCTGCTTCATCTTTCTGTCCGTCCGGTGTATAAATGGTCTCCTTTGCATAAACTTCAAAGGTCACTCCCTCTGCCCCTTTGTTCTCATACTGGAACATATAGCCGCTGTCTTCTTCTATAACTTCCTCTTTGCCGAAAAATTCAATGATAGAATTTATTGTGCCTGCTATGCCATTTTTCATTTTTGTAAGAAGGGAATCTTCCACATTCTTAGCACCCACAATATCTTCTCCTGTTTTCTTGATGGTCAGACTGCCTACTGCTTCATCGTTTTGCTGTCGAACTACGACAATATATTTTCCGGTTTCTTCCTCTACTTCATAAGCTGTTTCGGAATTCACAGTGATCGTAATGAAATCGCGTTTTGCATCTTCATAAGCGCCTGTCTGTGACAACTGGTTTAATGGAATATCGCTCTCTCCGTCTTTCAACGCCATTTCATACCCTGGCTGTACATATAAATCAGGAGCTTTTACTTCTTCTATGCGGTAAGTTCCCATCTTTAGCTGCTCCGGTGTCATAAGATAACCTTCGTCATTCGTTTCAAATACATCCAGTTCCTTTTCTTCCGGATAGCGCACCTTCATTGTCACATATTCTTTCTTTTTCACATCATAGATTTTATATTGTGCGTGATTATTTAATACCGGAAGATGTGTCTGTGCATCTTCCTTGATAATCTTAAGGAAAAACTGGATTGGTCTATCATCAAAAACACGCCATGGCTGCGGTTCCCTGCTATCTTCGGAAATGGTTACGAGGAATGGATTGATGGTCTGGAGATTTTCTGGAGTTGTAGATTCAAAAACCACATATTTTCCATATGGAAGTTCTGGAGAACGTACAAATCCTTTCTTGTCTGTAAACAGTTCTTCCACCGAAACTTTCTTACCATTCTCGTAATAATGTGCCGTTTCATCTTCTGAATAGTCATATCCGATAAAATCCTCTGCTCTGAAAGCATTTCCTTCCGATGGTTTCAGGCTTCCATCTTTCACACCTTTTAAATCCTGAATAAGGAATACCTTAAATCCGGCTCCTTCCAACAACTCCGTCTCTGTCTGGTTGCCATCCTCAGAAATCTTAATTAATTCAAAAGCCTGTTTTTTTACCGTTTCTTTTACCGTTACATTCCGGTGTACAATAGCAACCTCCTGTCCTTCATAGCCAACTTCTACCGGATATGCTGTTTCATCCAGCAGGTATCCTTCTCCCGGCGAAATTTCTTTTACATAATAATTCCCCAGATACAGGTTGGTAAAGTCCGCCTTTCCGTCTTGAATGGTATCCTGGGCTACCAGCTCGTCCTTTTTATGGACATCTTCTGACTTCCCGTTCGGATGCCGGATATCTTCAGCTGCATACAGTCCATATACAGCGCCATCCAGATTAGCATCTCCCTGGCTGATATATTCTTCCGCATCTTTGTCTATCTTGAAGACATGGACTTCCCCACGCACTTCTTTATTGGAAAATGTGTGTGTAAATTCGTAAGTATACGTTGTGTCGTTCTCATACTCAAACAGGAAGTCATAACGGTCCGTACTCATATAATAAAATTCCGGTGCCTGAATCTCTTTCAGATAGTAACGGAAATTAATCGGAAGATCCGCTTGGAACGCTGCCACTCCGTCTTTATCAGATGTAACGCTCTCGATTAAGGTATCTTTCTTCACAACAACGGCTCCGGTTGCATTGGTAATGTCTTCCCCTGCATACAGTCCAAATACAGCGCCCTCTAAAGTCACCTTGTCATTTTCAGACTGTTTCACTGCCTGCACCTTTACTCCCGGTCTGGCATTCACATAAGCAGCTTCCTCCTGCACCAGTTCTACCGTCTGTCCGGCATAAGAAAGGGTTACAAATTGTGTACGATCTGCCTCAGTCTTTCCAATGGTAAGGTCTGCCGGTGCTTTCTGTTCCACGATCTTATACTTTCCTAAGTGCAATTCCTTGCTTGTGATGCTTCCGTCTGCCTTTGTTGTCAGCTTGTCCACCAGCTCGCCGGACTGATAGATCGGTGTCTTCTGATCCTGGCTTACAATGTTTTCTGCTGCGTAGATAAAATAACTTGCCTCTCCAAACGGTGCAGACTGATACTGGAACGTAAGATGCCCTTCTTTTCCGGATACGGAAGAAAGCACCTCACCGCTCTTTCGGATTGTGATTTTTCCTTTCTGCTCCTCATTTGTCACCGTCTGGCTCTGGGTTTTCCCTGCCTCCAGTTTCACATTGAAAGATGAAGTATTCAGCTTATATCCCTGGGGAACAGAAATCTCTTTTAAATATACCGTATCCTGTGTCTTCGGGATATCTACCTGTGTTTCCCCCTTTTCATTGGTTGCCGGCATCTTGGTAATCAGTTTGGTACACTCTTTATCACTGTAAATTCCAAAGACGGCACCGGCAAGGGCTGTGTTGGTTACGTTATCCTTTTTCACGACCTTGACTTTTGCATAATCCATCCATTTTACCTGAAAGCTGACAGAATCACTTTCCTCTTCAAAGAATGTGCCATAGCCAATATCCTGCGTGGTTCCCCCCGTAGAAACAACTAAAGTTTTCCACTGTGTTCCCATCTGCCCTGCCAGGGAACCTGAATTCCAAGTTCCGGTTACTGTCATCGGAGCGCTGAAATAGAACTTTGTACCGCCAGAAATTTTCACACTGCCTGTTTTCGTGGTATCACCGCTATGATAAGTCACATTCTCCGGCAAATTCAGCGTAATATAGTTTCTGTGATCGCCTTTTAAATGGAATTCTTTTGTACGTTGCTCCCCATTGCTTTCATATGCGGCAGCCGAAGTCGGAGAAAGATCGATTGCAGCTTTTGGAGGTGCCTCCAAACCATTTAAATACTGGATGTAATCCCATAATCCTGACGACTGGATGTTTTCAAATGTACAGCCATAAAAACCGTCTGTTCCGCAATATGCATAGGATGCCGCAATGTGTGTGAAGATATATTTCAGTTTCCAGTCAAACCCCGGCATATAACTGTCTGTAATATCTCCCGGTCCTCCATATCCATAATAGAGGACTTTCTGTAAAGCCAGATTGCTTTCAAATATGTTTGCAACATAATCACTGGATGGCGGTGAAGTCTTTGCCGATTCCAGACAATATGCTACATGCCCATTTACCGTAAAATAGGTTGTAGAATAATTCCCCAAACTAGATGGATACGGAAGTCTTTCCCCCACTACCAGATTGGCGTTGATCGACCTGTTTTTTGCCATGCTTTCCGGCACAACTGATAAAAAAGCAGCATTATCCGGAGATACATCCAGTTTCAAATGCTCTGTGTTTTCCGGTACCTCCGGCGCCTCTGTCAGGACGGGTTCCGGCTCAGGATCACTTTCCTCCGTATCCTCTTTGTTCCCTTTCTGTCCATGATCTGCCCCTTTGCTCTCAGCCTCACGAGGCTTAACTACGATCTTACGTGTCACTTCATAACTATCACCTTTTTCCGGTGTAATCAGATAGGTACTCAGGTAAGTGCCCGGACGGTCCGCAAAAAATCCTTGTCCGTCTTCACTGACAACATCTTTCAATACAGCCTTTTCGCCCTTTTTCAAAGAAAGACCTGTAAAATCTTTTTCGATTTCAAATGTTTCTCCCTGCTCAATCGTCAGGGTTTCGGCGGTGATCTGTTCCTCTCCCTCATCGCCTTTTTCCTCCTTTGTTACATTTGTCTCTGATTCTGCTATTCTGCCTTTTGATGCCGCAAATACAGCATTCCCAGACGGAATAAGTGCAGAACAGGATAAAAGAAAAGCCAGCGTTCCCGCCAGCCATCTGTGTTTTCTATGTTTCAATTGCAACGCTCCTTTCCTGTTGGTTTTTGAGTGTGATTGTGTATTCTTATTTCCCCGAATCTTATGTAGGGCGTTCCCGTATGTGCATATGCTTCATCTCCTTTCCTCTGGCTCATAAATCAGGCCATAAAAAAACGGAACTGCACTCTTACAGTTCCGCTTTTTTATCACCTGATTGTTTTGGGACGTATCATGAATCTGCCAGTTTTACTTTGCATCGTTTCATATAACACGCAATCCCATATTTTAAAATTTTATCCACTCCGTTCTCCCGGAGTTCTTCATCATATTTCTTTTCCTCTATCTGCTGTAGTGCCTGTTCACAAGCCTGATCAAGATTTCCGTCATTGGCATACTTAACTTCGATAAGAATAACCGTTTCACTGTTTTCAGTTTCAACGAGAATATCGCTGTATCCTTCGCCACTTTCCTGATTGGACGATACGTACCATTCTTCCTTCACGCCCAGGATTCCAAGCAGTATCCCATGATAAAAGTTCTCCTTGCTTGCTTTTCTCACAAACGTATCCCGGATACTGATGGTCTTTTTCAGGTAGCTTTCAAAAATGTCTCCTACCTTCGTTTCCTCACCGTTTTTCAGGGCATCACAGAATCGGCTTAATGTATCGCCGTCCTTTGCAACGCTCTCTTTAAAGTATTCCATGATCTGTGTTTCAAAAATATCCCGGATTTCCAGATTCGGTATCGCAAGTTTATACCGTTTTGCATCAACCCTTCCACGCTGTGTTAAATATCCCGTCATAAACAACAGGCTCCAGACGTTCTCTAACGACTGATACATTTCCGGATAGACAAGCTCCTGATGAATCTCTTTTATGATTTCCTCTCCGGCAAGCAGAGTTTCAATCTCACGCTTGGTTTTAAAATTACCGGACATTTGAATGAATTTCTTGACGGCATCATTACTGCTGGTGTTGATCCAATAATTTTCCGGAAAAGAATCCGCATGGTCTTTTAATTTATCACAGTAATTCAATACATCCCAGGGGCAGTACACTTCCACGCTGCCAAACTGATACCCGTCATACCAGTTCTTTACTTCTTCATAATGATCCTCGATTTCATAATACTTCAGCATTTCTCTTACTTCCGTATCTGTAAAACCGAAATATTCATCATACCGTTCATCTGTAATGGACAATACTTTCAGGTTATTAAGCCCCGTAAAGATACTTTCTTTTGAAATACGCATGCATCCTGTCATCACTGCAAATTTCAAGCTGTCATTCGTTTTCAATGCCTGTTCCAATAAACTACGGATTAAAAAGATCATCTGATCATAATACCCGTTTTCAAATGCTTTTGCTAATGGAACATCATACTCATCAATCAAAAGAACTACTTTTGTTCCATAATGTTTCTCCAATAATTCCGATAATATTTTCAATCCACCGCAAAATGCAGCCTCACTCATATTATTATTCAAAAGTTCCTTATATTCTAACTTGTCATAATCACTTAAGGCATCACTCCCCAAAAGAAACTGAACATTACGGGCTACTTTTTTCATGATTCGAACTGCAAAATCAAATGCATCCTCATAAGTGGCGGCATTGATTCCTTTCAGGGAAATGGAAATAACCGGATATTTCCCCATATACTCTTTACACAATTTTGTATCTTTTGAAATTTCCAATCCCTCAAAGATACTTTGGTCTCTCTCTATGGAAAAAAAGTGTTCCAACATACTCATATTTAAGGTTTTCCCAAAGCGTCTTGGTCTGGTAAAAAGATTCACCATTCCACCGTTACGGATCAGTTCTGAAATCAGCCCCGTCTTATCCACATAATAATAGTTATCGTTAATAATCTGCTCAAAATTTTCCAATCCCACCGGAAGGCGTTTTTTTTCTTTAACCATATCATTCACACTCCTTCTCTATTAGTTATATTATAACAAAGATACGCCCAAAAACCTATACCTAACTTTTTTCATAATTCCCGTAATTCCCAGTCGTCAATGCCTTTGTAATTCTCCTCCCAGTAACCTTCGTCATCTGTATCCCAAACCGCACGCTTACAGATCAAACCCAGTTTTTCACAAATCTCATAGAGTTTCAGACATCCTTTCCGGATATGATCCCGTTTTTCTCTCTTCTTCGGACATTCATGACTGCTGCCCTCACAGTCTGCACAGGCTTCGCTGTAAGCGCGATCACAATGAAGACGTATACATTTGTCCATATCATTTGCTTCAATGACTACTTTTACTCCATGAGCTTTTAACCGGTTCAGCGCCAGTTCCAATTCTTTATAAGCGGACACACCCGGATTTCCGAGATAAGGATGTCCGGTTCTCTGGTAAGCTGCTTCTGCTTTCAAAACACCTTCCGTCACGTAAATCACCGGACTGTTCAGGACACCGGAAAAACTTACCGGACTTCCAGGAGAACATCCCTTTTCCATCTTCGCACTGCTGAGCCATACATATTTCCGTTTCTGATAAGGTACATCCAAACGGATCTGGAACGCAATGAGCAGTCCCTCATCACTCCACACCGGACAGAGATAGCCGTTATTCTTCTGATAAAAGGCAATTTCCCAGTCACCATGATAATTCATGAAAAAACCGGGCACGCCCTCCAGCCTGCAACCACGTTTCAGTAATTTTCTGGCGATTGCGACAGATTCTTCAGCACAGGTACTTTTATACCCCAAGGCTTCCATATTTGCAACTTCCGTTTCTGTAAGCCCCCTGCTTAACAAATCTTTTCTATGTTGAGGCGATAGCTGCAGCAAGGTTAGAAGTTCCCGGTACGTATGATCCCGTCGCTTATAATCTACAGGTTTTGCCAGGGACTCTTTCTGCTTCTTTTTCCGGCATTGAATTTCCAGTCTCTTTTCCATCTGTTCACCTGCACCCAAATCCAGCTTCTTCTGTATTTCATGGTAAGCTTTTTTATAACAGTCAGAACCATATAGCCCTGTCAATTCTACATATAGTGTAAGCATATTTCCTGCTGCATCACAATGGAAGCAATGATAGACGTTTGCCAGTTCGCCATCTTTGTATACAACAAAATTACACTTCCCCCTCCTGTCTCCGCAAAACGGGCAGACCACATTATAGGAAGCGTCATCACCGCCGGAAAGTCGCTCGATTCCTAAAAGGTTTCCCACATCTGTAATCGTAAATGATGTCATATCCTCTACCTCAAAAGAACATGGTCCCACAGGGGAACCATGTTCATACAAACTCATTATGCAGCCTTTAATTCTTCGGATTCACTTTGATAATCCAGAAGTGTTTTTGCCGCTTTTACCAGCTCTTTATTCGGACCTTTATACTTATTGGCAATCCATTTCAAAGTTTCAGTACCCTTGACTCCGGCTTCCAAAACCTGTTCCATCGTCTTGCCCTTAAACACGCCAAAGTCACACACGAATTTCTTTGCCGCCTCTACTTCGGAATCTGATGTTTCTTCTTCCAGTTCGCCTTGAAGTTCTTCCATAAAGTCAGCATCTTCTTCAAATGGAACTTCTTCTGCATTGACAGGAATAAATCCATCCGCATCCTCAGGTTTGTCCGCCAAAGCTGCCTCTTCTGTGTGCAGTTTTTCTCCTCCTTCAGATGTTGCAACTTCTTTCTTCTCCTCAGATTTCGTTACATGCTCTGCTTGCTTTTCCTCAGATTTCGTTACATGCTCTGCCTGCTTTTCCCAGACTGCCGTATCTTTCTCTGTCTTTTCCGTCACTCTAGTCACCGGAGTGTTCCCCAGCAGAGTTTTCATTTCCTTACTTTTCCCGGAGGATACCGCCGGATTCTTTTTGTCTTCTGCTGTCCCTTTCTTACTTTCTGAACTTTTTACCGCCTTATTTGTTTCCTTTTCTCTTTTGTGAGTTTCTTTCGCCGGCCTATCCGCAGCATTTGTGTCCTGTTCCACATCATGCTTTGTGTAATCAGGATCTTCCTGCTCGCTTCCAACCTGACGGATACAGAATTTATTGCGGAAATAGTATTTCAGTCCATAAGTCAATGCAGTACCATGTGCCTTATCCGGAATCTCGTTTGTTCCGGTAATATGGATTGTCGCATGTCTGCATTCCTCCGGCCGGTCCGCATTTGTCCAGCTAAGCTCTACGTCTGCTTCATATCTCCAAAAGTCATCTTTATCTAATACAAGATATGTCGGATGCCCCTCTTTGTCATACTGGGTAGGTATTTCACGCACAATATCAAAGTTCACGCCATATTTATTTAATGCCGGTGTCATTGCCTCGTAAATATCATCCAGTGTGGAAAAATCATACTCCGCCTCATCATTGTAAAATTTTTTTAAAAGAGTTGGCATTTTCCTTCTGATTCTTAACATTTTCTGTTCCAGATTTAAATATTGATAATTTTTCATTAATTCGTTTCCTCCTGTTTCTGCTAATTTTATGCTGTTTTCTTCTTTGTATCTTCATAAAGAAGCTCTCTGCCGCATGACACACTCTGTATATCTTCTATCCGGAATTCTGCTGCCTTTCCAAAGACACGATATAAAGCTCCCCTGTCTTTTGGGACAAGGCTCTTAACAGCGTAACATCCTTTGGGATTACATATATCCACCGCTCGCACATTTGTATGAATCACCTTCCCATTCCGACAAAGGACTATCTTTACTGTCCTGCTATTGTTTCCTTCAAGTGCCTGTATCAGACGTTTGATTTTATGGATACGGTCATTCGGAGTATTTAAAATTTCCCTGAATTCATCCCGCACGCAGCCGAAAAGAATTCGCTGCTGCGAAATATACGCAATATTCCGTTTGATCCACCGCTTTGCAATCTTTTCCACCACCTGCTCTCCATATTCCAAGAACAGCAAATACATGGTATCGGAAAAAGATGTCTCCAAAGAAATCTTCGGTACGAATTTGATATCAGCAAGATTCCTGCCCTGCAGATAATAGTTCTCTGCACGCTCTCTGATTTCACTACGGACCACCAGCGGAATCAAACTCTTGGTATCAAGCCCGGATTGAAATAGGAACTCCTGCCAATGCATTTCCAGTATTTCATCAGCTTTCTGGCTGGCTCGTTCCTCTGCTGCTCTCCTGATGTCTGTTCTACATGGAAAACCTATTTCTTCCGGAAGGCCAAGTAATACAGCAAGTTCCATATCCACGTCATACAGATTGTAATTTTTTCTGACAAACAATCCCGCAAATTTCAGATCATGCCCGGGCACAAGATTTTTTCCTGCCCCTTTCTGGAGATACAGATAGATAAAATTTCCCTGCCTCATTTTTACCACCGTATCGTTCTGGTGTTCCCATATATTGCTTTTCTCTGCTTCATTCAGCCATGCAAAAAAAGGTTTGGTATAAACTCCGGACAGCACCCATACAGGCAGCATTTCAGATTCTGCCTTTTTCAGTTTCATAACGAAATCTCTCCCGGTATGTCATAGTCATGCCAGCGTACATTCATGCACCTTGCGATTTTTTCTTCCATTTTTACAAGATTGGATGGGCTGCTGCCGCTTTTCCTTGCAAAAAAAAGTGCCTCGCAAAGCCCGCAGTAAATTTCGTAAGCACTACATGGCTGTTCACCGAAGTTTGTCTTGAAACGTTCTACCGTCTCCGCAATCAGCTTTTTCCCAAAACTTTGTTTCTTCATGACTTCTGAGAGGGCATTCACCGGATACCGGATACGGATATCACACAGCTTTCCTATGTCCCTTAGTTTCTGTTTGTAATACTGGAAAATGGATTCCATATTTTCACTAAATTCTTCTAATCCCTGTTTATGCCGATGCTTTGTACGCAGCGCTTCCCCTAAGACAATCGTAAAGTCTCCATCTAAAATGGAATAGAAAATATTTGCTCCCGATGCTCCCACATCAGAACTCACAATGCGGATAAATGTCTGAAGGTTTCCAAAAGGTTTTTTCCCATGTTCCTCCATCAGATCTGCATAGGCTTTCGTCATCTTTTGATCGACAATCTTCCAAGTGATCTGTGCCATATTGTGGTCTGCATAACCATAAATAAACTCGCCATTACGATCACCACTGATATATGCTGACGCAACCATAAAGAGTTTCGGCATGGAGATAATCGCATAATCTGCTTCATCACCGGAGAGTACTCCCCTTACCTTACCTTCTGAAATCCGCAGAAGCGCATCCCCTTTCGCAACCTGCAGGCATTCATTAAGAATATCCGCCAGCACCGATTTTTTGACATCCATAAGTGCCGTTCCCTTAATTCTTGCGCGGTCTTTCAGTGTACTGACTGCCGTTTTTCCCAAGGGATACATTCCTTCCGGAAACTGTAACAGTAATCCGGAATGCTTCTTTGTATCTGCCAGTAAGTCCTTCATATCGACACCTTCCATATCCGGCACAAGTACTTCATGGCCGGAAACTGTCAGGACGCTCAAGCTTCGTGACGGTATACGGATCCATTTTGCTCTTTCATCAATTTCCTCCAGATACTCATGGAAACTTAATTCATCTTTAAATTCCTTTCCAAATTCATCATAATAATACATACTGCTCCTTTCTGAGATTCTTCTTATTTCAAAATTCCAGCCACCATCAGGATATTTTGGATTCTTCCGTTTTCAATCTCAAAAAGATAACCATCCTTGCCCATTTCCGTTAATGTCATAAGATCCAGCTCATTGATACCGTCCCACATTACTTTGATTGTCTGCATATTGTTCCTCCTTTTCTTTTGCTTTTCTCTGCGCCATCATACCCTGTCCTGGGGTATTTCTTTTCTGCACAGCCTGACGCTGCCTGTACTTCTTGTTACTTTCATTCGTCATCCTCCTTTCTGAAAAATGGACACAAAAAAAGACACAAAAAGATTCTTTTACTTTTTGTATCTTCCTTATAGACAGTGTCCTTTTTTAAGTGTGTTTACACTTCAACTTTAACTTCCGGTTCTGCCGGAACAAAAAATTAAAAACTCTGCCTGTTCTTAGCTTGAACCTGCATAAATTTTAATTCAATCTAAGATTAGCACAATATATAGTCATTGTCAACTTATTCAATCTATATATTCACGACAAACGTATGAATGGTTACTGTTCACAGAAAATTCACTCATATGTTTGTCGTGAATCTACATTTAAGTTATAAACCTTTTACTCATGTACATTCCAAAATATAAATCTATTCTGCTGTAACATGCTCTAAACCAGTACATATAACTGCAATGTTTTTAGTGGTTTCATAATATTTTTTTTCTATACTCTTCGACTTCTTGCTTGTATAACTCATTATAAACAGAACAGCTTTTCAACAACTCCATATGATTTCCCATACCAACTATTTTTCCTTCATCTATAACAATAATTTTTGTGGCATTTTTTGCTATTTTTACACGATGTGTAATATAAATGGCAATTTTTTCTTTACTTACTTCAAAAAAGCTGTTAAAAATTTTTAATTCTGCTGTTGCATCCAAAGCAGAACTAGGCTCGTCTAACAAGTATATATCTGCGTCTTTATAATATACCCTGGATAAGGCTATTTTTTGCCATTGACCACCAGACAACTGACTGCCATTATCAAACCAATTACCCAGTATTCGATCTAAAGAATATTTTTCTTCTTGAAGCAAAAAATCCACATTTGCCTTATTTAATGCAGCTTTAACGTTTTCATCAGTACTATCACGTCTAATATCTCCAAGTATTACATTTTCTCTTAATGATCCTTCATACTTCAAAAAGTCTTGAAATAATACAGAAGTTCTCTCTCTATATTCTTCAATACTATATTTCTCTATCGGCTTATCATTTATTAAAACTTCTCCTCTTTTAGGATAATACAGCCCACACAAGATTTTAAATAACGTGCTTTTTCCAGAACCATTTTTTCCAACTATAGCAATTTGATCATTATTACCAATTGTTAAAGAAATATTTTTCAGTACATTTTTAAGTTCTGGATAATCGAAACATACATTTCTCAACTCTATTTTATTTATTTTTTCAATCTTTAGAAGATCCTTCCTTATTTTTTCTTCTCCCTCAGAATCTTCAATGAAATCTTTTAACATTCTCATATATAAATTTGAATTATAAATGGAATATATGCCTGCTGCAACTGTATTTGTAGATGTTTCTATCATCGTAATAGCATTTAAGTAAGCCATCACTGTGCCTATCATAATTTCCCCTGCATAAGCCCCACTAATAGCTACTACCATAATAAATAAGCTAAACAAATCTTGAATAAGACCTATAATCAAGTTAAGAATGGTTTTATATTTTTCTATAGTATTTTCTTGCTTTATGAACAAAGAACTGATGGTTTTATATTTTTCTATAAAATAATCTTTCAAATTATACGATTTTACTTCTTTAAACGCAGTATCATGTGTCAAAAGATATGAATAATACCAGGCTTCTCGCTCCTTATTACTTCTACTATATTTCATCATAAATTCCTTATTCCCAATAATAATTTGTCCTACAAACATACTTAAAGAGATGATGATAAGTGCCACTTCAATCTTCCAATTCCATGATATGATCAAAATAGAAGCTGATATAAGAGAAACTATACTAGAAAAAATATTCATAATTGCTTGCAATGTCTGATAAGGTTTAATTGCTATTTCCTGCTCTAATCTCGTGATAACATCATATGTTTCAGTCCGTTCTAACATTTCCAATGATAATTTACCACACTTTTCAATTAGAATTTTGTTGATACCATATTGAGTAATATTATTAAGCTTATTCAAATTATAATTACTTAAATTTTGAAAAAAATTTTGAATGACAGAAATAGCAAAATACAAAATCACTAATTGTAGTATAATATTCAATGGTTTTTCCATTAGTTGCAATTCATTAATCAACCTTTGATTAATTACCAAAACAATAAATGGAAGAAATCCACTTAAGCTCGAAATAGTTACCGTAAAAAGAAAATTCTTTAGACTTATTCTGCATATCAACTTCAAAGTATATATAAACAAAATATAGTATTCCTTTATTTTCACAAACATACGACACACCTCTTAAATCACGACCACCGGCTTAGCCGGTGGTTTGCTTTGACCCTATAAGGGTCTATTACCGGCACTGGAGTCTAAAGACTCATCGAAATAGGTTCGCCAAGCGCAACATCATTTACCTACAAAGCCCTTTCGGGCTTATCTTTATTTGTTACGTTTTACTGGCTCACCCGTAAACGGGTCAATATACTCTTTCAGTGTCATTTGATCATATTCCAGATCATCCTGTAACTGATTTGCTATATATTCCTGTATTTTCTTTGCATTTTTCCCTACCGTATCTACATAATATCCGCGACACCAGAAATGTCTGTTTCCATATTTGTACTTCAGATTTGCATGTCTTTCGAATATCATTAATGTACTCTTTCCTTTTAAGTACCCTACAAAATACGATACACTTATGCTTGGCGGAATTTCTACTAACATGTGTACATGATCTGGACATATCTCTGCTTCAACAATTTTTACACCTTTTCTTTTGCATAACATACTCAAAATATCTGCTATATCCTGTTTAATTTTTCCATATGCTACTTTTCTTCTATATTTTGGTGCAAAAACAATATGATACTTACAATTCCACTTTGTATGTGATAAACTATTATTATCCATATGGATACCTCCTGTGTATATTAGTGCGGTTGGCGAACCTACATTAATTATACCACCGGAGGTTTTTTTCTGTAAGCTGAAGCAATGCTGACTCACCTGCATAGCAGGTGGTTTATTTGTTTTCCAAAGCTCCGTTTTTCGGATCAGCGAAAAACTCCACAATGGCAAACAGGGCTTTGCCCTAACAAATAAAATCGGGGCATAGCAAAATCTCATACTTGAGTTGCTATACCCCTTTTTCAGCTAACTTACGCTGATGCTCTGATAGTCGTAACAGATTTTACTCTATTTCCTGTACGATATTCACCAGCTGAACCGCAGCCACATCCGCAATGCAGACAACTATCATTATTGCCTCTGTATCCTGCGTATCCAGATGTACAAGTACATGCTCTCGGCTGTATTCCACTACCAGGCTCTCTTCCCATTGGATTTACAAACTTCATACCGACACCTCCTTTCCGTATTACTAAACACATTTATGTAAAAAATGTATTTTCCCTATTTGAATACTTTTTGATTATATTCTAATAATCGTTCTGGATTTTCTTCCAAGATGGTATGATATCTTACTAAATTATTCTCTAAATATATTCTTTCACTTCTACATGAATTGTGCCGATAAGCAAAATGAGTTCCGTTTTGATCAAAGCAGTTAACATAGCACATGGAACACAAATTAACAGCCCAACACTCTCCACAATACTTCTTTGCTTCTTGAATGAAACTATCTACATACAGTTCTTTAATTCTATCTTTATAAAAACCTTCATTCACATTTCCAATACTAGGAATATTCCCAACTTTTTCACAAAGTAAAAATTCTCCTGAAACTGTTACATATATTCTTCGTTCTCCTGGAACACAACAACCATTCATTCCATAATTTTTCACAGGCTTATCTGACAAAAGTCTTTGATGTATAATTGAAATTCCCTTATCAATCACGCTATCCGAAAATAGTGGCTTTTCTCTTTCTTCATGCTCCTCTCTATAGTGATTTTCCCAATCATCTAAAGGATCATATGCACTTTTTACATATCTAAATTCCTCTTTACTCTGTGGAAGATAATACTCGCTATCCTCTGGTCCTCTATCTACAGATGAAGTTAATACTCCTATATTATCGGGAATCCATTCTGCATTATCCAAAAATTCTTGTATCCTGTTGTACTTGTTTTCATAATCCGGTTCAGACACAACCATATTAAAGCTTATTTTAGATTCCTTTTTCCACCGTTTCTCTGCTTCAAGAAGTTTCTTAATGCCTTGAACCGTCTTTGTATAACTACCTTTTCCGTCTACCATAATCCTATTAGCATCATGTAATTCTTCAGGTCCATCCAAACTAACAATTATGTTAAAATCATGGCGCATTAAGAAATCTGCAATTTCATCAGAAACTAAAGTAGCATTCGTAGTCATCGCAAATGTCATTTTCCCATTGAATACATCTAACGCATATTCTGCGGCTTGTTTTATTAGAGGAAAATTCATTAAAGGTTCTCCTCCATAAAATCCAATATGAGTTTCTTCCGCCTTATCCGAATGTAATTTTAAGAAATCAATAGCTTTTTTAGCTGTTTCCCAATCCATATCTTTATGACCAAACTCTCTATATTCTGGATGAGATGGATTATAGATACAGTATTTACATCGCAAATTACACTTTTCTGTAACTTCTAATGTTACATTTTGTACTCTATGATCTAAAGCCTCATCCAAATCCGTAACAGCTTCTCCAGTTAGAGTTTCTACTTTATTGGCTGAAAGAATATGTTCTGTTTTTATAGCTTCCTGAATTTCTTCAATGCCTTGAATCAACTCGCTGCTATCCATAGAAAGTTGTAATAGTTCTGTAACATCATCACTTTCCAGTAATGTTGTTAAAATCTCATATACTGTTTTTCTTATCTGTGCTACTTTCCCTGTTCCTGCATCCAGAAAATAATAATTCTTCTTTGTTTGAAAAGTTTTTCCAAGTCTTCCCGGTCGTCCATATTCGCATATAGCATCGTAAAACTTCACTACTACTTCTTCTGTACTCATACAATCTTCTCCCTTCCTAGCCTACTCGATGCCTACAATATGAATATACTGAAAGCATCAAAAACACAATCAATTCAACAACCGCTCCTCCAATAATCATATATGGTGTCCAAACACCAGCATTACCCATTGGCAAGAAATTAATATCAACCAATTGATATAAAAGACTATTTTGCATTCCAATACCCGATGAAGGTAAAATATAAACAAGCCATGATGTTCCTACTACAGCATATACAATAGTTGGCAATAGTGCTGTTACTACCGAAATTAGTATTGCTGTCAAAGATGTTCGGGCTTTAGCTGAGATAAATAGAGTAAGGGCAACTGTACACAAGATAGATAACAATCCTCCCAATACCACTGCTACTTGTAATTGACCAAGGTTTAGCGAAACTAATCCCACGGCTGAAAACAGCATTTGTATTGATGTATTTAAACATTCCAACCCGAAATTATAATTTAGTATTCCTATTTGGATTAACATACACACTAAATAGTATAGTATTATAATAAAAAACAATGCTAATATCTTATATACTACAAATGGTATCCGTCCAAATTTTGTGCATCGCAAAATACAGTCAGATCCATTTTGATATCCTTCTGCAAAAGTAGGAGCAGCGATAGACACGCACAATACCAATAGTATCAAAATATTTAATGTAATATAATCAAATGCATCACGTGAATACCCTCCATATAATGAAAAAGGCATTTCTACTTTTTCATACATTTCAGATGCAGTATCTATAATTTTTTTATTACCATCATATTCTAAAGAAATTACATCTTCTAAATGTGATTTTGCCTTATTATAAAAATCATCACTTTTCTCTATTGGAATATCTTTTAACTCACTACCTACGCCAGTCTGAGGATCTGCAAATACTTCGGGCATTTTAGATAATAATGGCTTAATTGGAGATATTGATTCCGTATATACTGTTAATGGAAATTTTTCGTTATCCTCTGTAATATTCCCATTTTCTTTTATTACTTTTTGATATGCTGTCAATGCACTTTTTAATTTTTCACCAGTTACTTCCCCATCATATTTTGAACGTATGCTTTTCTTATATTCAATAGCTTTCTTACCTTGTAAACTAATCACCTCACCATTAGCATCTGTATAATTTATGGTTTCATAGGTGATAGGTAATATGCCCATCAAAGTTGACATGATCAGACCAATACCTAAAATAATCAAAGTTCTTCGAGATGATAAAATTCTTTTAAGTTCTACTATAAACATTCTCATTCTATTTCACCTCTCTTTCATACGCTGCCTCTGGAAATAACCACAAATATAAATCTTCTAATCTAGGTTCTTCATTAACGGAATTATCCACCTCTGAATTTGAGGATAAATACCGTATGGAAACCATACCATTCGGTTCATTTTTTTGATTAATAATTCTTAGCTTTCTTTCAAAAACAGCAACTTCCTTTGCAGGAATTAAAGCTGACCACACCTTTCCCTCAATTTGTTTCACTAACTCCTCCGTGGTTCCTACATCAACAATTTTCCCGCCTTTCATAATTGCATTTTGGGTAGAAATATATTCAATATCAGAAACAATATGTGTAGAAATTAAGACTATTCTATCTTGTGAAAACTCTGATATAAAATTGCGAAATCGAATACGTTCTCCTGGATCAAGTCCTGCCGTTGGTTCATCTAGGATTAAAATTTCCGGATTATTAAGCATTGCTTGAGCAATCCCTACTCTCCGACGCATACCACCAGATAATTTAACAATCTTCTTCTTTTTCACATCACTTAAAGTAAGTATATCTAACAATTCCGCTATTTTCTTTCTTGCAACTTTTTTTTCAATTCCTTTATATGCAGCAACATACTCAAGATAATCAACTACTGAAAAATCACTAGAACATCCAAATTCTTGAGGCAAGAAACCTAAAATCTCTCGATATAATTTTCCTAGTTTTTTTATATCTTTCCCGTTATATTTTATCACTCCAGATGATGGACTCATTATGTCTGTAATCATTCGCATCAAAGTCGTTTTTCCAGCTCCATTGGCCCCGAGCAGTCCCCATACCCCTGGGGTAAGTGTTAAATTTACTTTATCTACAGCCTTTTTATCCTTAAATTCTTTTGTAACATTCATAATTTGTAAATTCATCAAATCACCAACCTCCAAACAATATAATTAAGCCTCTATTTGATATAAATCATATCAAATAGAGGCTTCTATGGTTTTAAAACTTTATAGGAATTTTCCTAAGAAAATATTAAGAAGTTATAGTTATTTCCCTAATTTCCTTCATTCCAAAGGGATTTTCACATGAAATACAACCTCATTGTTGCTACTTTCAGCCGTAATATTTCCTCCGTGTAAATTAATAATCTCTTTTGTAATGGAAAGACCTAATCCAGCACCTATATTATTTGATTGTCGGGCACCATCTAAACGATTGAATTTTCCAAAAATTTTTCCTAAATCTTCTTTTGCAATCGTTTTACCCTTATTCTTCATTTTAATATAAAGATTATTGTCACTAATATTGGCTGAAATACAAATTGCTGTTTTAGGAAAACTATATAAAATCGCATTTTTTAATAAATTTGAAAATGCTCTTGACAACTTTTCAGCATCTACATTTGCTATAATTTTGCCCTTCATATCAAGAATCAACTCATTCTTATTCTCTTCTAACATAGGTAAAAATTCATCTTGAAGCTGAAGGAACATATAGTGTATATCTATCTTTGTTTTATTCGCTATAACCTCTCCAGTATTATACTGCGTAATCTCAAAAAACTCATTTACCAAATCTTCTAAATGTTCAGCTCTATCTAACACTCGATGAATATATTCCATACGCTTCGTTTCATCCATATCGGGTATTTCATCCAATAAATTAAGATATCCAATGATTGATGTCAAAGGTGTTCTAATATCATGTGCTAAATATGCTACAATTTCATTTTTCTTATTTTCTTCTGCCTTAGCAGCCTTATTAGCAATCATTACAGACATTTTTATACGATTCATAAAACCTTCCACTTCATTTAAAGGTTCTGGAAGTGCTATTAACGTATCATCTTGTTTATATATCGTTTCAATTCCTGAAACAATCTGATCCAAATATCCACACATTTTGTTCCAATACCATAAAAAAATAATTATATATCCAATTATTATATAAAGTATTCCTATTATATCAATACGCAATAATGCATTCTTTAATAATACGGAAGAAGACTTTGAACCATAAAAATCTATAAATATCAGAATAATCCATCCGGTAAAACTATATGCAATCAGTGTTAAGATCAAGTGTACTTTTAATCTTTTTTTTACTTTCTCAGCCAATTTTATATCCCACCCCCCACACAGTTTTTATATATTTAGGTTTTTGTGTTTTATCACCCAATTTTTCTCGCAAATGTCGTATATGAACTGTAATAGTATTGTTGTTTTTTGCATAGTATTCATTGTTCCAAACTAATTGTAACAATTTCTCTGATTCAATAACCTCTCCCTGCTTTTCTAATAAAACTCTCAATATCGCAAACTCACTCGGAGTTAAAGAAACTAACTTTTTATTCACAAAGCATTCTCTGGATTTAACATTTAATTCTATTCCTACATAAGTTAAAAGAGTTTCTTCTGCTTTTTCTTCTTGGAAATTATATTTTTTATATCTTCTTATCTGTGCTTTTACTCTGGCCATAACTTCTAATGGCAAAAATGGTTTTGTAATATAATCATCTGCCCCCATAGTTAATCCTGTAATCTTGCTACTTTCATCACTTTTGGCTGTTAGCATTATAATGGGAAAATTATGATGTTTTCTAAGTTCACTACATAAATAAAATCCATCTTTACCTGGCAGCATAACATCAATTATTGCTAAATCAAACTTTTTCTTTATACAACTTTCCATAGCTTCTTCCGTTGAACAAGTAGTAATAACATCATATCCCTCATTTTTTAAGTATATTTCTAATAAGTCAGAAATATTTTTATCATCTTCAACCACAAGAATTATTTCACTCATTTATTTCACTCATTTCTTAAAGGATTTATTCAAATATCATTTTATACTCCTCACCATTTCTATGTCAATCTCTATTGTATAAATTGCACGACAAACGTATGAGTAAATTTTTCTGTGAACAAACGCTTACAAAACGTGTAAAAGGCATGCTATATTTTGCAAAAATAGCTACTTGTACTGAGTACTAACATAGAAAAGTATTTTTGAGATCACTCAAGCCGTAAGAATATAGATTTGTTTACAATTTGTTCATCCCTATGTTTGTCGTGTCTATATTGTGCTCAAATTCATTTTTTTAAGAGCCATGACGCAAGATATAGTCACAGCTCTTTTTAAGGTGCTTCTTATGTTTCTTCCGACATGCCTTCCGAATCAGTCAATTCTTCGTCTCCTTGGGAATCTGCCGGATAGATTTCTTTTGCAAGTCCTCTTCCCTGGTCATCTTCCTCTGTCCGGAAGGTAACTGCCTGCCCTGTTTTCAGTTTCCGGAATCCCTCTGTCTGGATTTCGCTGAAATGTGCAAAAAAGTCATTTCCCTTTTCATCTGTGATAAAACCATATCCTCTCCTTGCGCTGAACCATTTGACTGTTCCTGTTTTCTGTGCCATAATCATTTCTCCTTTTCTAATCTTATTATCTCGTGTTGGCGCCACACGAAACAGGGCGGCATGGACTCGAACCATGCCCTGACTCCCCCTTGCCCTACTCAATTTCTTCCGCCCCATAGTAAGAGCCTACATTTAAAGCAGCATCTAACTTTTGGATTCCAAATAGAACCCCCTGCTTTCTTTTGTTAAAATAGAACCGATATTTCTTCCCAATTGTAAACTGATGTTTCTTATCCATCAGTAACACAGTCTGTTTTCCGTCAGAAAGACGGATTCCCACTTTACAGACACGCCCGGGAATGCGTTTTCCCTTTATCTCATACACCGTTCCTTCGATTGTCTCATATTCCTTTTTCTCCCCACACCATAGCAGATGGAACGCATATCCGATTCCAGACAGCCACATAACGACTGACCATGCAATAAAACTTGCTGAATCCATCTGCCTTCCCATATAACTTCCAAGAAAAAGAGCAAGAAAAGACAGAGCGCCTATTTTCAGGGCTCTGTCTGCCAGTACATTGGGAACCTTTGAAAATCCTTCCATGCGCTGATTGATATAATCGGCAATACGTTCCCGTCTGTTCATTTTTTTCTTATGCTTCAATAGTGACCTCCTTTACTGAACGGATAAACAGTATTTTCTTCTGATACAGAAGAGACAGCATTTCCAGTATTTCATTTGGCTGCTCTGTGGTTTCTAAGTAATACCTTACCTCTCCGCATTTTTCTATTTTAAGTAGAAATTGCCGGTACCTTTCTTCCATGGGTTCTTTTTTGAATACTCTTAGTGCTTTCCAAAAAGGTGTGCCACAGGCAAAGCTTTCACAAAACATCAAAAAACGTTCTCCGCTGTTTCTCATCACTCTTGCAACTATCGCATTCTGCAGCAGGTTTTCTGCTGCTTCTTTTTCTGTTTCACATTCACAGAATGTAATCAGTCCCCTAGTGATCAGCCTCCGGAAGCAGAAGTTAAATTCATCCTTTCCTGTTTTCCCATCCAGATCCTTTTCCGGAAATACAGCCTTTAACAACTGTACCATCCTCCCGTAAATCTGTGTTTCTTCCACGAATGACCAAAGCAGCGCATTCCAAATAAAGATTTCCATACCGGATAATATTTTGTTCTCCGTTCCAACCTGTACACAAAACAGCCCTCCCGGATGTTCCATTTTTACCCCCACAGCCGTATACCATCTCATCATGTTGCCCTCCTTACAAAATCCCCAGATTCAAACAGACCTCTAGGATTAGATATACCGCCCCTGCACAAACAAAAAACATCCATCCCTTATGCGATTGTTTCATATCCCACACGGTCTGATATTTTGTACCTACAATCCGGACTTTACCGGGAACTTCCCAGCGAAGTCTTCGATAGAACTCTTTAAATTCTTCATGGCGGTATCCCAAGGACCTGACACAGAAAATCTTCCGCATCTGTTCTTCTCCATTTAACAGAATAAAACTTTTCTGGTTTTCATCTCCATGTACGACCACATAGAACTCAGGGACTCCTCTTCTGCTGCCTTCCACGATCTTTTCAATTTCCTGATAAAAAATACGGCAGGCTTCATACTGTCCATTTTTCTCTGGCTGGTATACTGCCAAAGAGTCTTCATCCAGTTCCAGATAGCACCGTTCCGCTTCCATAATCCGTTGGTTGATTTTCCATGTATAATACAGCAAAAAAATCATTCCAACAATAAGAACTGAAAGAAAATACAGATTTTCCCAATTGCCATACCCATATGAGATGAAAAGAAGTAAAACAACAGATACGATTCCACAAAGTCCTGCCGCCCCCAAATACAGGTCTCTTCGATCCATCAGTTTATAAACATCATCTTCTTTTGCCATCAAACGCATATCATGCCCCCTTTCTTTTCTGATGCCATTCGGCTAATTCATTACATACCCGAATTGTTTCCTCACAGTAATACAGGGAGAACTTTGCAATATGCATGTCTTTTTCCCGAAGGCACAGCTTATTCTGCAGCCAGATATAAGCACTCTTCTTTGTCATGTATCCCTCTTCCAAAAGGGTATTCAACGCGCGGTGTGCTAAAATCCGTTTGTTACGAAGCTGTCCATCCGCCAGTTCCCCTTTCGGCAGAAGTGATTTTTTATGTGCACCCACATATGCATCGCAGTTATCAGGATACCCGTCACACACATAAAGATAACTTTCTGAATCCAAATTGTCACTGCCATACACATAAGATGCCGGGTGCAGCCTTGCCATGCGGCCACAATACGGACACCGTACCCGGATATTTTCCGGTTTCTGTCTTTTCTTTTTCATTAGTACCGCCTCCTGTCAAATGTTTCTTTTAGTTTGCAGGTATTGTAAACAATCTGTTTTCTGTGAGTCAACAGTATCCCTACACTTTTTTTCTTATGCACCACGTTTGATCATACGGGTAATAATGCCTTCTGCCACCTCAAACTTATCGTTAATTCTGGTAACAACAAATCCCACCTCGTCACGTTTTGACGGAAGGCTTGCCATATTACAGGAATGCGCAACTGCATTGACGCCAATATTAAGCCGGATAAAATAAGTTCCTTTATATACATCAGTAATGATACCCACATATTTTCCCTGACGCACACACCGCTTCAGATTATCTTTATTGACATTGGCAGTTGCACTTTTGGCATCTACGGAAATTTCCATTTCTTCCACTGATCGGATATTAATTTGATTCACCATCACGAGTGTAAGATCTCCCACCTGGAATTTCTCACTAGCATCCACCATCCATTCCCATGCCATATCCCTTGCACGCACAGAAACCTCCACGCCGAACACTTCTAACCGGACGACTTTTGGAGCAACTGCAATGACACGTGCTTCCACAATCCTTCCTGGGTACAGCATCGGTTTTTCTTCTTCATCTTCATTGAAATAGAACATCTGACGTTTTTTCAGCATGGCATCTTTTCTTGACGCAACTACGCTTCTGCTCTGTTCATCCAAATCACGAATGATGAAATCAATGTCACTGCCAAGCATATTATTGGCAATCCTTGTCTGCCTGTTCAAGGTATCTGAATGCTCTCTTCCATCTCCCGAAAGATTGATCATCATCTCATCCATCGGAATTAAGATACGGAAACCGTTGTAATAGGTAATCGCTACTGTCCATCCGCTGTCCAGTTTCTCAATACCTCCAAGTTGTCCGGTCAAAATTTTCTTCGTGCGGTGTGCGTTCAAAAGCTGATGCCATCTGGCATCCTCCTGTTCTTCCATTGTTTCTACATGGGAATCTACGTCAATCGTTAAGATTCCTTCCGATAACACCGCTCTTGGTATCCTCTGCTCTTCCATCTTATTAACTGCTTTCTTTAATTCTGCCATTGTAAACCTCCATTCATCCTAAAAAGGGCACAAAAAAACAGCCCTCTGGCTGTCTTCTTATGCCCTATCACTATTTTACAGATACTATTTTATACGGACCACATTCGAATGTCAATTCCATCACCATTGCAATACAGTCGCATATCAGATGCAATCTTGTTTCATTAACTTTTTCAGCCCGTCTTGATAACGGATTCTGGAAAAATACCACATCTTTCCCTGAATTTCTACCAAAACCCTGTGTTTTAAAAGATATTCCAAATTTGCCTCTTCTGGATTATCCCGTTGCCAGCCTGTTGCCTTATAAAAGTCTTCCACGCTGTCATAAACCTCGATACAAGTTTCTGCAAGTTCTATTTTTTCTGTTTCATGCTCTTTCAAGTATATACCAAACTCCAGTTCCAATATTTTTATAAATCCATATTTCACAAGGGAGTTTCTCAACCTAAGCCTCCTTTCCTTCAGACGAAACAGGCGCAAAGAGTTCTTCCACTTTCATCACTCTTTTTCCCTCCTGCTGCCTGCTCTCTTTGATAGCCTTCTGTTTTTCAGATTTCTTAATCTCCGTATCAAGCATAAGCGGCTCGCTATCTTCCTGACACGATACCTTTTCCTCTAACGGTTTCTCTTCCTGTTCAGTATGTATCTGAAAATCACACTTTTCCTTTTGCCACTTTTCAAACCACTCCGGCACATGCTCCTCCACTTTTTCCAGTTTCATATGTTGGGCATCCGGATGCTCCAAATAGTCCATCTTTTGAAAACGGCATACCCTCTGCCCACGGATAATCAATAGCCCCTGATTCAGTGGGAAACGTAAAATTTCATCCGGGAGAAGCAGCATTCTCTTTCCAAGTGACGTTGACTCGGAATACTCCGGCACGTAGTCGGTTGCACGCAGAGTATAGTAATTCTTTCGTATGGAAGATACCGACACAGTGATTTCTCCTGTTCTGTCACTATAATAGGATGCCGTCGTCATATCATTACAGCCTAAAAAGATCGAAAAGTCACATCCTCCTAAAATTTCTTCCCACTGATTATCTGGATACCGGTTCTGCAGCTGTGGAATATTTTGAAACAGAATACTCATGCCAATTCCCCTGCTTCTTGCTGTTGCCAGTTTCTTTTTAAAATCCGGTACAACGCCAAGATTTGGGAATTCATCCAGTATAAATTGTATCGGCACCGGCAAACGTCTTTCTTTTGTACGGTCAGCATAACGCACCAGCTTGATACTTAGAAATGACGTAAACAGCGTGGCTAGCATATCAAAAGTACTGTCCTGATCGGAAGTAATACAAAAATATGCACATTTTTCCCTTCCCGGCAGCGACAGGTCAATTTCATCATGACTGGTAATCTGTTGTACCAGTTTATTCTGCATAATCTGCAATCTTGTTCCGAGTCCCAAAACCGCATTTCCCTTTACCTTCTCAGCCTTCGCAAATAGCTGGTACGGACCGCGTGCAGGGTGATGTGTCGGCAGCCTTTCAAAAATAGCATCCAGCATATCTACACTTTTGTTAATCAAAAGTTTATAAGCTTCCGGAAATGTTCTCTTCTCCGGTGGATACTCATGAAACACATAAAGACAAAGTGCTTTTAAAAGATCCATTTCCGTATTGTCATAAAAATGGTCGAACTTATCCGTTGTATTACGGATTACTACATCACAGAATACGTCTATCAGGCTGCCGTCATCAATTTCTCCAAGACAATCCCATGCATCAGAATGTTCTAACTGGATCAGGTTTAACTGTTTCACCGTATACCCGCATTCCCGGCAGTAAGAGGACAAATCCTCGTATAGTTCTGATTTTGGATCTGTCAGATAGATGCTTTCCCCCCTGCGGATGCATTGTAATGCCATTACACGCGCAAAAGCTCTGGACTTCATGCTTCCCTGACTGCCACATACAGCAAAATTCCGGTTAAGTCTGGACTCAACCGGAAGACTTATTATTTTTTTATCCTGGATGTCTCGCCCAAATATCACACCATCTACCTTTTCCAGATTCTTGTCGGTTCTTAAAACCTGACTGCGTTCCTCTTCCCCCATAAACCCTGCTGTTCCGTATGTTCCCTTTTGAGAGATTTCAAAATTCCGTTCATCATAACTTTCTTTGCCCGAACCTCTCCAGATAATCAGTCCCGCAATTATACCAAACAGAAAAAAAGCAACAATTGAGCACTGTATTCCTGCCGCCGATGATATACCATGTTTAATTGTATCTATAGGCTCTAACCTCACTACTGATTCCATGAACAGTTGTTCCATAAATCCGCCCACATATAAAACCAGAATAAAAAATGCTGCTGTCAGTCCTATGATTTTTAAAACTGTAACACCTTTCCGGTCTATTCTTCCACCTCCTTTACTGTATAACTCTCTGTTGCCATATGATGCTGTACAAGATTCCCGTAATAGGTCGAAATGGTATGAACAGAATTATATAGGGCAGTTACAAGAAGTGCCCGAATATTGCGTGCCTTTGTCTGGCTCTCATTCATACTGTGCAATACAAACTCAATATGATTTTTGGTGATTTTATGAAATTGTCCTTTTACCACCTGTGCTGGTTTTTCCTCCCTGTTTACGCGGATAGTTTTAGAACTGGAAGTCAATATCTCCACCATAATCCCAAGCAGTTCATCGATTCTTTCATCGTATGGATTATCATTTTTCAATGCCTCATAATCAATCTGTGCCTTTACCATATCTTCCACATACTGATAAGACTGATAGAAATCTTTTGTACGGTAATCTTTTGCTGTACTCTCTGTATATGTTTCACTGGTTTTCGTGCCACCTCCCACAAATTCCGGGGATACCCTCTCACTTATTTCGGTGACACCCCTCCCCGATTTCGGTGAGACGGTATCCGGCGGACACCTGCCTCTTGCCTCTGGTGTCCCTGCTTCAGCTTCTTTCGGATACGTCAGATGCTCTAAAACTGTTACGTTCAAATCCAAAAATAATACATTGGACACAGTTTGTCCTTTGACCTCAACTGTTCGGAATACCCTGCGCACAACACCCAGCTTTTCAAGTTCTACAACTGCATTCGTAGCATCACGCTTGGTAATCCCAAATTGATCTGCAAGCTGCTGGTAACTGCGTTGCAACATATCTGAATGGAATTTTTTTCTCAGACCAATCAACTGCCCTGTCATTTCATCTCTGATTTCTACCGCCCGATACCAGTACACAATATCCGCCAGTATAATGATTGCATTTAAATTCGGTTTCCCCGTTGGTTTGCGGATTGTCTTATACCAACTGACGGGGATTACGTTTCCGGATATCTGCAGCCGGCTCATACAATCTACCGTAAGACTGCCCGTTTCAAACGGACCGTTCATGCCCGCACCTCCTTCACCGCATGAAGGACAGTATTACAATCCTTCTAAATATTCCATAACCTTTTCTGTTAAAATTTCAAGATATGACACCTCCTTCCCAAAATAGTATTCCAATATAGATTTTTGATAAGAAAAACACAGAATGGTTCCCTGCTTTTTCCACCCCAACTCCTGTTTTACCCGTAACAGATGCCGAAGTTCCAGTTCGTAACAAAAATAGACCGGGTTCCCTGTCTGATCTGTCCCTGCACTCACCTGGTATTCCCGGGTTCCCGGTTGTTCCAGTATTCCACATAAGAACCGGTACAGTCCGATTTGCTTTTCTTTGTCTGTTAAGAGTTTCACTTGGATTTTTGCACTCTCAATGGTGGGAATGTAGTAATAATTTTCGTAAATATCGTCTACTTGAAATAGGTTCCCCTTTATACCACCGTCACTTTCCAGAAGTTCTACTAAAAACTCTATGGTATCCCCCATAATGACCGCATCTATCCTTTTGAGTGCACCAGCTTTCATACATTCTCGTTCTACAAAGCTTCGCATGGAACGCTCCATTTTCTTCGCCCACCGCATTTTCTGTGCCAGCGTGTGATAAATAATATAGCCGGACTCCCCGGACAGCATAATCCCACAAGCTCTTGAGCCTTTGATTGCATCTGTCAATCCTTTAAACTCCAAACTTCCGTAATATGCCGCTTGCCCCCTCCCATTTTCAGAATCGGAACAAAACAGTTCCGGTTTTTGGCTTCTGAAGATAGGAATACCCGTCTTCCAAAGAAAGACCCATACCTTGCTCATCCGGTGCAAACGGAGACGTTTCTCAATTTCCGTCTTCACATGGTTTGTCTCCACTGACCCCTGTAAAAAAGAAGCAGCATCTTCACTATATTGTGAAAGGACATATCTCTTACCCTTTGCACGCAGCACATATCCTTTATACCCGGCTTTATTTCGCACAGAAATATATCCCTCTTGTTTTAGCCTGGTAATAACCGCAGCGGTATAGGATACAGATCCTATGATGTGTTCAGCAAGGTCTGCCGGCATTTCTCCGCTGACTGCTATCATCAAAAGTAACGTATCCTGTTTTCGCATATAACCTCCTCCTTCCATCGGTTCTCCTTTTTCAAAACAGTACCCTATCTGCTTGACACTTAGGTACTATTTACTTTCTGACTCCCGAAAAACTTTGCTTTTTCTCTATTTTTCTGCCACTTTTCTGCTATCGAAAAAGGTGCTCTGACAGCAGGAGTATTTTTCGATACTGTTTTTCACATTTTTTGAAGCCATTTTGGAAAGTTTTCTGTATCCATAATATAAACCTCTGTTGCATCCTGTTCTGCCATTCTGGTAATGTGGTAGGTATCCACATGCAGACCGCTATCTGATGCCAGAAAGAAATTTGATATCACATCCAGTACGTGTTTTTCTTCAAAATTATCGTGATCCCGAATGCGTCCCAGCGGTAAATCCCGGTTATACAGATGTACAAAGCAAACAGTACATTTCTCATATTCCGGTATCCTTTTCTGTTCCTGATTTTGACAGATACACCACTGTTTAAATGCGATATATAAAGGTTTGTACAGATAATCGGTATAGTGTTCTTTCCGGTGCGGAATCAGAACCGGCATAATGATTTTTAAAATTTCATCGGAATAATCCATTTCAATCCCATGTACAGCCACAAGTTCTGACTGATACTGTTCATATTTCACCTGATCCAGCACGACTTCTAAGGATAAACGCCTCAATTTTTCTGTTAAACGCTCCCCCTTTTTCGACGATTCCAGTATCATATCTGTAAAATTTTCATAACCACTTTCCGTTTTACATCTGGAATATGCGATCAGAATATTTCTGGCTTCTGCCATAAGCTCTCCCACCTCTGAGGTCATTTTCTGTGCTTCATCTAACTGTTTTTTCACCTTTTGAAATATGTCCTGATTACTGGCTTTCTTTTTGATAATATTCGACTTCACCATCCCCCTTTACCGTGCAATATCCAATCACATCCGGAATCCGAATCTTCGGGATACTTTCCGGTTCTTCCACTACCACAACATGCCCGCATCCGTCTATTTTTTTCCGTACAAACAATTGATTTGTCAGTTCAATATCCTCCGGTGCAATATAGAGGATGTCATATATTTCTCCGTCTCCTACAAAAATAATCCGTATCGGATATTCCTCCTTAGATGCGAGAAAATGCTGCTCAATCTTCTTTTGATTCATCAGGTCAATCAGTACCCACAGGCAGGTACTTATCCCACGTTCCCATGCTGTATGTGCAGATTCATTAGCAGCCACCTGTTTTGTTTCGTTATTCACATATATCATGCGGTCTTTTTCCAGTACCTTTAAAGCCCGCCCAACAAATCTTTCCCGTCCGTCTTTTTCAAAGTAAGCATACAACTGACTCTTATCCAGCACGTTATATTTTTGAACCAATTCTTTTAATTCCCGTTCCACGTCTCTCTGCTTATTCTGATTTTCCATAATGCCTGTATCCTTTCCAAATAATCATAGTTACTTAATGACATATAAAAAGCGCATTGTATGACAAGTTATTACCTGTTTTCTTTCGCAGATAATCTTGTGACGCATACAACAACGCTTTTAATACGCATTATTACAAATCTGTTCCGCTATGTAGTCTGTTTTCCGTATGCCTGTTGTCCATACTTCTGCAGACGCTCCTTTAATTCCTGCAAGTCCTTTCTGTCCGTTGTGATCAAGTCTTTTTCTAACTGACTTGCCTTAAAATCTACGATTAGATTATTGCTGTTCGTAGAAATCAAACCTGTTCCCCTTTCAAATCTTGTAATGGACATTGCTTCTGCTTCAGATAAATCAAGTTCCTCCCGTATATTCTCTGCTTCGCTGGTCTCCATGTTGAGAATGATTTTGGTCTTTGAGTTATTTAAGATTCCCCTTCCAAGTTTGCCACCTTTTAATGCAAAGAAATCCACGAGATCCTGTGTTGCACAGATTGCAGAGCCGCCATAAGCACGAATTACTTTGAAAATCTCCAGCAGGTATTCTCCTGCCAATTCATTTGACACCAGGAGTTTCCAAGCCTCATCTACAAAAATTGCCTTTTCCACAGTTCTGTCCTCTTTTGCCTTCGCCCAAACAAAATCCAAAGCAACAAACATTCCAAGCAGCAGATCGCCGGAAAGCTCTGAAATATCCAGAACTACATATTTATTTGATAAATCCACATTTGTTTTCTGGTTAAATGTTGAAGCAGAACCATGTACCAATCGGTTTAAAATATTAGCCATTCTCCGGCACTCCCTCTTTCTGAGCAGAACCTCATACAGATCACCCAAAATCGGCATATCTTTGTATTGCCCCGGCTTGTCTGGATTTTCCAAACTTTGATTATCGTGCGTAATCCCTTTTTCCGCATAGGTAATTACCAATGCCTCATCTAAAAGCTGCTTTTCTTCGTGACTCAAATCCGGAATCAGTAAGCTGAAGAAAATATGCAGACTTTGTATTTTCATTGCCAGTTCTGAGCGTTCTACTGTGTAACCATCTAATATTTCACTGGCACTTGTATCCGTGGGACGAATTTCCATTACATTGATACAATTTGGTGAAGCTGGAGAGATCTGTATAAAAGCCCCTCCAATATTATTACAGGCTCTCGCAAACTCATGCCCTTTATCCGGTGCAATAATAAATACCTGTACATTCTTTCTTCTTAAACGCAGTGCCATTAACTGCATGGTAAAAGTCTTACCGGCGCCGGATGTCCCCAAAATGGCAATGTTAGCATTCTTATATATTTTCGTATTGAAAATATCTACGATTACTAGTGAATTGTTTGCTTTGTTGACACCCATCATAATTCCGTCTTTGTCCGACATTTCATAGGAAGTAAATGGATAGCAGCTCGCCACTCCGGAAGTCAGTACATTCCGCTTTGAACGTTCATACAGTTTCTTATCCAGACACAATAAAGGCAGCGAAGACAAAAACGCATTTTCTTCACGAAACATACAGCTTATCACTCCGATATCCTGAGAGTTCAATAGCTTTGTCATTTCTCTTACACGCCACTCGACTTCTTTTGCGCTGTATCCTGTAATAGTGATCAGAGTGCTCATATAATAAAAATCCTCACTCCCGCTTAACCCACGTTTCAGATAATATCCTGCATGGATAGACTCACTCAGATCATCAAAATCCGTATTGGTGTCATAGGTATCTTTAATTTTGGAACGATTTAGACGGATTCTTCTGCCGATACGTTCCATGGATTTACTTTTATCCTGTCGGAAAAAGAAAACATCTACATCAATTCCTTCACCTGCATTGATCAATAGTGACAGCCATCCCGCTGGTACTCTTGTCCTGTATTTATGGGAAGGTATCAGAAGATAACTGTAATACATACCGTCAATGACAAGATGACTCCTGTGCCGCATATCCATTGTTTCAGGTGCAATCAGTTCAGTAACCGGAATGTGGCTGATACTCTCCCTACCATTCTCTCTCTGGTAATACCTTGCTACTTTTTTTGTCCGTTCCTCCAAAGTTTCATACACACTCGTCTTTCGATTTAAAATTTGATACAGGACATCCACCAGAAAACGGGTGTCATTTTCATATTCCAGTACAACATTCCCACATTGAGAAAGATACTTTTTTGCAGTCTGTACTACTGACCTCATGTAAAGCAGTACCTCCCTCTCTTTTGGATTTTTGTTATTGTTATAGGACTGATATTCAAACACCATAAAAAAACGTCTGGTAATTGCCTCTTTTCTTCCCAAACGCTCAATGAGTTTCGCATAATCCTCCTGAAGCAGCTTTACCCTGTAATCCGGTTCCCGTTCTGCCTCTTCTTTGATTTTTTCTATATACTCCGAAATATCCGCTTTCTTGGATACCACTTTAAACTGTATTTTAACAGGTGCTATTTTTAAGTAGGACATAAAAGACATAATGATATTGCGTTGTTCAGATGATGAGCGCAACAGGAAGTTGATTGGCAATATTTCTATCAGTTTCACATAGCGGTGATCCGTTGTATAGATAACCCCGTTTTTTATCTGACGTATCGGAAGATATGAGGATACCCATGTTACCGGAAGTAAGTCCAAATCCGGTTCTCGCTCTTTTTTCTCCTTTCTCCGATCATCTCTTAAATTACTGATATTTTCTTTATGAACTTCTGGCTTGTCCAGCTCTTTTTTCAGCTTCTTTTCTTCTTTCATCTGAACTTTTCGCATCCGTTCCTCTTCCCGGAAACGTGCCCGCTCTAACTTCTGCTGCTTTTTACGTTCTTTTTTCTCTTCTTTAAGATTCCGTTTTTCCGTCTGTTTTGCTTCTTTTAGCTGACGTTTTAATTCTTTTACCTCGTTTCCTATGACGCTCGCCTCCTTTTCCACTCTGGCTCCGGTATTGCTGTTTTCTTAATCTGCGATTCCTTTTTAAACGATATTTACCGTCTGGAACTGTAAGTATTCTCCGTCCCCACAGGTATTTCAGAAACTGAAATAAAAAAGAAGTCAGGCTTTCCCCCTGTACCCCTAACACCGCAAATATAACAACTGGTATCATTACAATTATCCCGGCATAGATTTTTCCTTTCACGCTGAGGTTTGTTGCCATAAGCAACTGAAATAAAAGAAGAGCCAGAACCCCTGCTTCAAATGCATTTCTTAATCTGACTCTTCCTGAAAAAATAGTACCTTCTTGTGCAAAATTAGGCGGAATTGTATATACGTCTACCTTTTCTCTCTGTACGATTTTGACCACCTCCTGTTAGTCATATTGATTTCTTTTCTTGCGGAACAAAAGTCCAATGCCGAGAACCGCTGCTAACAGAATACAGCCGCACAAAACATACTTTTCTCTTGTGCTGCCTTCCTCCAAAAGAATCTCAATCTTATTCTCCCTATCCGCTGCATTTCTTATCCCAGCCTTTTCAACCATTTTTGTTTCCCTTTTTTCTGCTTCTGCCACCGTTCCTGTCTTTTCTTTTGTGACGTTGATTTTCAAGAGAAGTAATTGATTCTGTTCCATTTCCAATACATCCTTTGCATATTCCGTTTTATAGATATACTGTTCATCTACTGCCTCGACCGCTTTTACTTTATAAACTCCGTTATTTACCGCAACATTTTGTTCATACAGATTATCCGGCGACAATTCATATTGCCTGCTCTCTCCGTTTTCTTTCTGTATCGTAATGTAGACAGTTCCCGTAAATTTAGGAAAATACTCCGTCCGTAAAGCAAGTGTGGCTGTTGCTTGTTCCGTATCCGTAAAATTTTCTGCATACGTTTCCCGTTCTTTCCATTGATCTGTTTTCGCTCTTACATTGCCCATGTCGTCAAATAATACATACTTCCCTTCTACGTTTACGGTATCATATGCCCATGATCCAACAATTTGTTCTCCTTGTTCATCAAAGCCCCTACCTTCTTCCCACCGAATAATCTCTGGTAATTCCTGCTGCTCATTCCCTTTTGCAAATATCTCTGCACGAAACATACAAACTAACAAACTGCATGTGGCAATCAAACAACACATTTTCCTTTTTGAATACATCTGCCACTCCTCCTACTAATCTTTTCCAATAATCCAAAATGCCCCGGCACTTAAATCACGACCGTATGATTTTATCGTATCAACGCTGTATGCCTTTGTACTTCTCTCCCTGCTCGCACAATCTGCAATGGTAATATACCCGTCTCTTGTAACGCCTGTAAGTACGATAAAATGTCCGCTGCCACTTCCCGTTATGGTGTATGCTTCACAGATTTCCACAACCATTTTCCCTTCTTTTAAGGATTGCACAACATAATCCATACGATCTTTTCCTACACGTTCACAAGTCAATCCCCAGTTACTTGCAGCATTTCCGATAAAAGAATGTGCCGTACCTGCTCCCGGTACATACTCTCCGTTATTCATGGAGAATGCACAGGTTGTCTGTGGATTTACAATCTTTCCGGTAAGCGTAGATATGACGATGGACATTGAAGTTGGTCCGCATCCAGCTGCCCCTATGGTGCTTGTGCCATACGGCATACTCCCCCAAGGTTCTTCCGTCTGATTAAAATAGACTACTTTTTTGACTCCTTTTCCAACCGTATCGTAGGTGAAAATATCGCCTGATGCGTCAATATTGCTGACGTAGGTATCCTCCCCGCCGCCAGTTACAAAATCTTTCCATGAAAAGAGGGAAAAGAAAGCATCTTTCAAGGCAGCCACTCCTTCATCCATCACTTTCAATACCTTTAAGACCAATTCAAAAGTACTCTGGCTTGTAACGTATTTATATTCATATCCGCTTCCGGATACGGGTTGTGAACTAAGAAGAAGTGCAAGGGTATATTCGACTGTTTGCTTCATCACAGGAACAGTTTCCTTTACCACGTTTTCCCCATCTGCCTTCAGCTTTTCATAGGTGGTTTGATCAATCTCCTGCTTCCCTGATTCTAAAATCTGATAATATACGGACTCCATAATCTCACGTTCTTTTTCATCTGTGACAGACCATGAAAAAAAGCTGTCAACATGTTCTGTGACAGCAGTTTTTAACTGTTGATATGGTTCACTCAAATCTTCATCCGTCTCTGTTCCCTCGTTGTTTCCATTCTTTCGTTCCTCAATTGTCAGATATCCCAAAACCTTTTTCACATAATTTTGAGTCTCTTTATACGGCGGAATTTGATATCCATATTTTATAACTGCCCCCGGACCTGCGTTATAAGCAGCAATCGCAAGTTCTAAACCATTGGAATAGCCTTTGAACTGTTCCAAATTTCCAGCAATATATTTTGCACCGCCCATAATATTTTGACGGGCATCATAAGGATCTACCCCTAGAGAAGCGGCAGTTCCCGGCATAAGCTGCATCACTCCGATTGCTCCTGCACTGGAAACGGCACTCTGATTAAAATTTGACTCCGTTTTTCCCATTGCTTTTAATAAAGCCACCGGAACACCATAGGACTGTGCAGCCTCTTGGAAGTAAGCATCATATGGACTTGACAGATTTGTTGTCATATCTCCCCACTCACTGGAATATCCTAAAAACTCATTTCTCGTGTTGGAATCCCAGATATCCAGTAAAAATATAGAAAGATAATAGCTTGCATTTCTCTTAAACTTTGTTTCATATTCATCTATCACAGACAATTCGTAATCATTATAATTTTCCTGCTTATCTGCAGCAATCTCTTCCAACCTTACATCTCTATTCTGCTCAATGATTGCCATAATCTCATGCTCATACTCTTCCTTGTCCAAAATCTGCTCTACCCGGACTTTCAGATTGGCAAGTTCTTCCGACTGGGCTTCATTTGCAAAGGCATCTGCATCAGCGAATCCAAGATAAGTCAAAATAATACCAATGAGATTTGCAATAATAAACATCCATAAGAAGATTGCCATCAAAATACCACCGACTACCTTCCAAAATGTTTTACTCGTTACAATCACGCCTACAACTGTCCCCAGCGGTCCTGCAAGGGCGGTTCCTGTTGTTGCACCAGCTGCTGCGCCTCCCTGTGCCGAAGCAGTTGCGGCGTAAGCTGCCTGTGATGTATGAGCCGCCTTTTGTGCCGCACCTGCTCCCTGTCTGGCCTGATTTACTGTTTTCTGAATTTGCCCCGCTGTTTGTGCTGCCTGACTTACAGTACCAGCTGCACCATCTAAAGGAGAGGCATTTGATTTGTCATCTCTCATACATTCACCCCTTCCTTATGTCAGAAAATCATCTTCATTCCGTCTGTGATTTTTCTGGTTTCGCTGATTAAGTTCTTCCCTTGATTTTGGAACTTCCCAGCTTTTCCTTGTTTCAGCACCGTTTCTCCTGTCCTGGCTTCTAACCTCTTCCGTATTTAAACCATTTAAACTATGGTCTGTATCCATGGTGGAAGAAGTATTTTGATGTATCGGTACATCAAAATCGTGATATCCTTCTGACTGATAGCCTCTGTTCTCTCTATCCAAGCCATCATTTGTATGCAGAGATCTACCCTCTGCTGTATAGTCTTGTCCACCTGCATCAAAAGAATCGGACAGCATTACACCGCCATCTCCGCCTATTTCGCTGATAATTCCACCAGACTGTCCGGATACCTGTTTACCAGATAATTGATTTCCTCCAGAAAGCGGCGATTCTCCACCGGATGTATCCATTCCACTTCCAATTCCGATATCTTCGCCACCAGTACTACCAATTGCATTTCCGTCTAATTCCATTTCAGGCTCTATGGAATCTCCCGTTTCTGCTTCATCTTCCTCTACCGGATAATCTCCGAAATCACTCACCATACTTCCCTCTCCTGTGAGCACAGTATCCATATCTGTACTATCTGCACTTTCCACAAGACCATCTGTACCTTCCACGAGACCATCTGCAGAATTCTCTGACAACTCACCGGAATCAAAGTCTGTGCCATCGGAGAAACCATTCATATCTGTCATTCCCTCTTCATCAGCAAACGTATCTTCAGGCATCATACCCATTTCTTGCAATACACCGCCCTGTTCCTTATCCATAGAATCAAAGTCGTTTCCATCTGCTTCCATATCTACTGCTTCATCAACTGTTGCACTATCAAAATCATTTTCGCCCTCCATGTGCATCGCATCACCGTCGTTTCCAAATCCCATTGGAATCGGACCTGGTGCAGCATCCGTCATTCCGGCTCCATCTGTAGATACCTGGCTATTTCCTGCATGATCACTTGCTCCTGCTGAGTCACCGACGCCCCTTCCGACATGTGACAGCACTCTTCCGGCTGCCATCATCAGACCAAGCGCCCCGATTCCAGTTGTTGGTCGTCCTAAATTAACGCCCAGTGAGGATAAATATGAGTCTAATTTAAACGTGACTTTACAAAAGCCTACCAGACATAACGTTGCGACAAAGAATTTGGTAAATCCGTAACTGCTTGCATTAAGATTCCCATACCCTGATAAAAACATTTTCAAACACCATGAATTCAGAATAATTAACACAATCTGCCCGCCAAACATCTTCGCCCATGATGCCAAAATGTTATTTGTTGCTTTTGAACCGCCCGTACCAAATGCTAAAGGTGCAGTATAGGAAAATACACCAAGCAATACATATCTCTCTGCAATTACAAAGAGCATTTTAAAATAATTCCATGCAACTACAAACTGCATGATTAACATAAGCACCGCTATGTTTAAACTGTCAATTCCCAGTCCGCCAGTCAGTCCTTCCAATGCTGATACATATTCGGAAAAACTGCTTACCTCAATATCTGTTCCTGCAATCCATTGATACGGCGTACCTGCCACCGTCAGAATATAGTCCACCAATGGCTTTGCCGCCACAATAAAAAAAAGACTGATTCCAGTCCGGCATACCAATTCTATTGGATCTTCACTAGCAACTCCTGCTTTTCCAAACATACTTTTAAATAACTGCCAGACACAAATCAAAAGAAGCAGGGCTATTCCCATCGGCAACATCACATTCGTATACAGGTCTCCTACCACAGAAAATAATTCCTCAAATAAACTAAGGTCACAGGACAGTAGCTCTGTAAACATATCCGTCACAAGCGTCATCATGTCGATTACAAACTGTGACAGCATTTCTCTGATTCCCTCGACCAATAATTCTAATAACCAACCCATATATGTCTCTTACCCTTTCAGGCAACCTCCTTTCTGCCGGGAGAGCGCCGGCTTTGTCTGTTTACATTAACCGCCGAACATACTCTTTGGAATGATACTCTCGAAATATGTTACAATCGCTCCCATTGTCATGAGTGCTGCCCAGCAAATGATGATTCTCTTTAACCAGGATCTTGATTCATCTACTGTCCGACCTGATTTAGAAAAGTTCATTAAGAATAAGCATACTGCCGCACACACAACCGCTGCTACTGTTGCTATACCCGCTACATCTTTGTAAACTGTCTGCATCGCATTTTTTGCTGTATCAAAAATACCGGCGGCAAAAACAGGTGATGCCGAAACCGCAATCAGTGCAACAGCTAAAAAAGCAATAAATGCAAAACGAGGAACCAGTTGCATGTACTGATTCCCCGTTTTTAGACTATCCATATTCTGTTTTTTGATATTTTCTGCCAATAACTTCCCTCCCTTCTGTATGAAAATCAACTTACTTTTTGCATAAAAAAAGACAGCCCTTTTGTGACTGTCTGTTTGCTGTAATGTTTTGCGGCTCTCCATGCAAGTTCCGTTCATGCACAAAACTTTACTTTATCATTGTATATTTGTGGAAGTCATCTGTCAATATCAATAGGTTCGCAATATAGTCGCATAATCATAGCAATTTTATCTCTTATAGAATAAAGTCACCATTTGTAGTAAATTTCATCCTAAGAAAAGTATTTTGACTCTTATTGTATTTTACCAAGTTACTTTAACAGCTTTACAGTACTAATAGATACCGTTATAATTATATAAGATATTAGAATTAACTGAAGAGGTGATATCATGACATACAAAAAGAATAATAACCAAAAATATAATAAATTTTCGTCAAATTCAAACAAATCTTTTCAACAATTCATCTCTCAACCAATTGGCTTTGAAAATAGTAATGTGTTGGAACCTGTAATGAATACCGATGGATTATTTAAACTAGCTAATTTTGTGGAATCTAACAAAACAGAAGTGGGGTTTCCCGAAGTGACCGTAATTCCAGATTTATTGCGGAGTGTCGGAAAGTTTGTAAATGAAAGGAAACGCATGAAATATGCTCATCAAGAATTTGAAAAAAAGCTAAAGTTTATATCAGACGGTGTAGATAAGCAATATCATGTGGCTATGAGTCGTATTGAAAGCGATACAGAAATAAAACTCGCACAAATCAAAGGTAATCTTCAACAAAGTATTATGAACATCAATCGTTATTATGACACAGAAATTCAAAGAATTGCTTCTGCTTACAAATTGAAAATAAAAGAAATGGATCTGTACTATAAAAACTTAGAAGCACAAAGGAAAGAACAGAACAAACGATTTGATAAAATGATGAAATTAGCTATGATAGACAGAAAAAAGGCTTCAAAAGCAATTTCCGAAGCCGAACAAGTATGTCAATTTTACCAAACCAAAATGTATGCTGGAACAATTAGTAAAAAGGAGATGAAATTCTATATGGATTTACTCAGATTAAGAATAAATGGTGTAACTACCATCGTAAATATTATTCCTATGTTAGCATCAAAAATACACTAAAGAGGGTTATTATGAATACATTAAAAAATACGCTATTTGACAATATTGGAATGGTTATTGTGGCAGTAATTATCATTTTCTTAATTATAATTCTTTTTAGCTCTAACAAAAAGAAAAAACATTCCATTCCGAAAAATCATAGGAATAATACTAGCTATACGATTCAAGATTGTAAAAGTACTGATGATTTACAATTTAAAATTGACACTTATCAAAAAAAATTAGAAATTGAATTAGAAAAAAACAAAGAATTAATTCAAAATGCCAAACGCAAAGGATATATAAAAGCTAGTACAGCATGGACAGAACGATTTCAAGAACTTACCAATGTGTCTTATACCTTAAACAAAAACTTAGAATACGAAAATCAAAGGCGTCTTGCGAACGATAAATTTCACAGATATACTAGTTTACATTTTCGTTCTTTTATTATGAGTAATATCGCATATTCCGACTATATTGATTCCAAAAAAGTTAGAGATGAAATAAGTAACTTATTGGTTGCAATAGGTAAAGGGGAAGTTCGTGTTTCTCCTCACGACAAAAAAGAATTATACAACATTAAAGACGTGTGTGTAAAAACAACTAAATGTTTATATGAACGCATGGTTTCAATCCAAACAAAAACTGGTATTCTTAGGGACAAGATTCGTGATGAGTGTGGAAAACGCGGCATAGAATGGTATAAGAAAAATATCAACAACAAAAATAAATAGGTCTAGACAGTTCTTAGCTAGTCTCCGAAAAGCACCTAAGACTACCGGGAGAGGGGGAAAATCCTTCGCCCCTTTCCCTTTCCTTCTATGCTGCTATCGGCATTGCATTATCCTCTACCATCCCAAAATCAATACAGTAACGAATACGGTCTGTTTCAAATTTAATGTATGCATCCGTTACCTCAATCACACGCCTTACCCTTGCGGTTTCTTTCCATGTTCCATTACTGAAATATCTTACAGTCATTCCTCTGATTATCGGCAATACAACTTTGCCATAAATCTGTACAAATTTTTTAGGTTTCATTCGTTTTCCTCCTTTCCCGTTCTTCTTTTTTCCCGCTATCCTCCTTTCTGATACTTTCTCCTTTCAGACACAAAAAAGGCACTGATTATCCTAAAACAATCAATGCCTTTCTTCCGAATTTACACGCAGTAAACTGCCTAAATTTTAGTTCCAACTTATGCTGAAACAAAAACTCTTCTTTCAGAAATCATTTTCTGAAAAACACTTGTATCAAGCTTATCATACAACAATATATAGTTTGTGTCAATATCAAAACACAACATATAGTATTTTTATTTCCTATTCTTCCGGTTTTGATTGAGGATATGGGAATTTTAAAATACACATCAACATGGTATAGACAAATTCTTGATATAGATCTTCATCAAATTTTCCATTCACAACCGACTTACTAATCAATAATGGACGGTACATTTCTATTATATCCATCATCGCTCTTTTATCATATGCTTTCGCATACTTCAACATTTCTTTAAACTCCATGACGTTTACCTCCCATTAATTTCCGTAGCTTTTTGATAGCATTATAGTATGTATTTTCAGCTTTTTTCTCTGGAAATCCAAGAATCCAATCAATTTCTCGAAATGTTTTTTCGTAAAATATACGGAGCAAAATTACTTTTTTCTGTTCTTCAGATAACGTAATTAATGCTTGTAAAAGCTGATAATCTTCTATCTGCTCTAAAAGCAGCCTGCTCTCTACTATCTCACTAAATACTTTCCCTGACAGTTTTTCTATTTTTCCAAATAGTTCTTCTGTATCCTGCTTCAGAACACTCAGGTACTCTTCATAATTTACTTCAAGACTTTCAATCCTGTATTTTTTCCTCAGGTATTGTCCTCTCCTGTTTAAAATTGACTGTTTCACATACGCACTAAACTGCATTTTTAATTCATCATTATATTTATCCATCTCTGCCTCCTGAAAGTTTTTACTCATTTCGCTGAACCTTTCAGGCGGTGACCTTGCCCAGTATTTTTTCTGCATCCGCATATATTCATGCAGAAAAATACATTTTTCGACAAAAAAATAGACTGTCAGGATCATGTCCCAACAGTCTGTTATTTCGCTTATATTACCTTGATTGCAGTATTTCTTTTTTATAACTCTACCGTTTATCTCTAGAAATATCTGCCAAAATATTTGTTATACTTCTATATGAGATTATACCTTTCTTTTGTATCTTTCAATATTAAAATGGTTATTTAGTATAATCTTAACACCAATCTCTTATGTCAATTCTTACTTTTTACTAGCATTTTCTTAATTCACAGTTAATATATTCTCCTGAGAGTCCTTTTTCTCCAAAAATTCCTGTATATCCCCATCGAAAGAAGTAAATGTGTCTACTGCCACTTCCTCAATTTTCTCAAAGTCACAATCAATCATTTCTGAAGTTCTTTCTTCCTCTTCAACACATCTCTGTTCAATCATCTCCATTAATGCTTCTTCTGATACAGCCTGCATATACTGATTTCCGCATTTTGGACAGATACGTGCTTTCTTCAGTATTTGTGCCTTGCACTTTGGACAAGTCTTATATTTTCGACGTTCCATATCCTCTCTTGCCACAAACAAAATAATTCCTATGACACCGAGAAAGACAATCATACTTCCTGCTACCCTATTCATAAGCTGTACACCTACCCCCATGAGCTGCACTGCACACAATCCATATATTTTGTTCATTTTCATGATTCTTCTGCCTCCTCTAAAATAATTTTTTTATAACGATCCCCTGGACAGCACTTCTACCTATACATCCCCAAATACGTGAGTCCAAAGAATCCATCATATTATCCCCGATTAGAAAATACTGATTTGCAGTTACTATAAATTCCATACTCGTCCGTTTCATATCAACGGATTCCGCAGCTTTTTTCCCATTCACGTATACACCACTTTCATCTATACTGACTACATCACCTTCTATAGCCAGTATTCTTTTTACTACCATGAGGTCAAGTTCTTCTATGTATGCGATAATAATATCATCTTTTTTGGGTACTCCCCATTTCTTTAATAAGAGTACATCTCCATTCTGAAAAGTCGGTTCCATTGACTTCCCGTTTACATACGCTACTTCAAAAAAACATTGAAACAAAAGCATGATCAATACCGCAATGATGATTGCCAGCGTCATTCTGCCTGCATTTCTTTTTGTTCTCGTATACCTCTCTCCTTTCCTACTCCATATCCTCAAACATTGCATAATTCTGACGCATCAAATCAGCTTCCTCCCGATCCAGCACACTATCCTTTACATCTTCTACCTGAATCAGTCTGTCCGCCTTATTCTGTTCTCCTATTTTATGAATCGCTGACTCTGTTTCTGATAACTGTTTCCTTTCCGGCTGTTCTACGACCGGTATCCTTCCATCTTGCAGCTCCCAATAGGCAAGTACCGCCTTTACAATGTATCTTGCCTTTTTTCTGCCGCATTGGTTCAAATAGGCACTTACCCGTCTATGATTTTCATCATCTTCATCAAATCTCAAATTAAAACGGTGTTCATCCTGTTTTGCCATAAGGATACCCCCTTTTACTGCATTTCTTTATCAAACAGATATTTTTTTCGGTACCCATGTACATTGACTTTTGAATCATTTACCACGTAATATTCTCCGTCATATCGTTTCCACACGGTTTCAATTATCTTTGATAAAAGAATTGAACCTCCACCTACAAAAATCGTCATTGCCGAACGCAAATCTATTCCGCACTCCCGAAACATTCCCAGTATTTCTTCCACATGTTCGGTAACGATTTCTACTACCCGTTTTCGAATCGCCTCGCCGTACATACAGCTTTCTTCTTTCAGAACAGAATCAATATCATTTTCTTTTAAGTCCAAGTCAAACTTTTCACGAATCCCTTTATTTACCCTCTGATACATGGAGATAACGCCTTTTCCTGTTGAATCTGTGTAATTCCACAAAATCATACCCTTCTCCAATAACATGTAATCTAAGGTATATCCGCCAATATCAATCATCAATACTTTTGGATATGTAGACAGTTTCAGTTCTTTCGCCAGATACAGATATGCAGCGTATGTCTGCATATGAACATATACATTAGAGAAAGTCAATCGGTATGACCTTCCCATATATGCACAATGAACCAACCGCCCCTCTCGATAAAAGTAGTCTCTGAACTTTTTGTACTGACTCCGATAATATAGCGGCGGAAGTCCTACTACCAGGTCCATACTAATCAGTTCCCCCGGAATAAATGGTCTGGACTGTCTCAGCTTTTCCAATTCTTTTGCAATTGCAAACAGTGTCAGTAGGTAATAACGGTCATCCAGCGTCTTATCCGGCAAATACACATTTCTTTCATGGCTTAACCGATAATATTTATCTTGAAACATTAACGCCTCTTCATTTTCCCCCGGCATGCTCTCCAATGCCGTAATCCCAGAATGAAACTCAAAATTTTCTGTTTTAATTGCTTTATTTCCTGTGTCAATCGGTATCATTAACATATTTTGTCTCTCCTTTCCGGTACAAATCTTTCAAAAATTATTGTGTAATTTATGCGCATTGATTACTTGTACCTAATATAAATTTTTCGCACTTTTCATGTCAACAGAATATCTATTCCACTTCAAAATTATTTTTGAAGTACTCAATAATCTGTCTGCTCTCGTCTTCATATCCCCACAAAATACTGCTGACAGCTTGAAAAGCCTGCTCTCGCCATCGGAAATACGTTGCCCGGTGTATTCGTGTGATTTTTGGAAAATGCGGCTCTAACAGGTCTAATATCTCATCTATGTTCTCTGCTTTTCGTGCTGACATATAACTGTAATATAAAACCCAGTAATAACGTTCTCCTTGCGGATGAAAATTTCTCATCAACTCTACCGCTTCATCTATCAGTTTCAGAAACTTATTAGATCGGTTGATTACTTCTATCCTCTGCTTCATATCATCTAAATCCTGATTGATATCCATACCAGCCTGATAGATACTATCCAAAAATTCATCAAGATCCGTTCCATACTCTTCCCGTATCCGGTGCTTTACTTGATTGACTTTAATCTGCATTCTCCAGTTTACGGCTCGATATATTTTAAATAGCCGGATTACATCATGGTAAACGTTATTTTCCTCCCCAGTAAAATCCCTATTTATTACTCCTGTTTTTCCCATATATCTGCCCCCAATTTCTTTGCAGTATCTTTACTTGTTTTCTGTTCTTCTCTTTCCTCATAATCTGCCAGTTTTCTATCACTTCTTTTTCCTACCACAAGGCAGCAATACAATAAAAAAAATAAAATGCCACCTATAACGCTTAACAACAACATATAATTCCTCCAAACTGTTTTCCATTCTCCTGTGTACATCCGTCTGAACGCTTCAGTGACTACTGTATTTAATTGTCAATGTACCAAACTTCAATAAATAAAAAGGCGGTACATGTGATGTTTCTGTAAATAAATATAAATTTAAGTGTAAAAAACCATAAAAAAAGAATTTCAATTATCAACTGATAATCAAAATCCTTTAACTTGTCTTATAATACATAAATATTATTCTATTCTTTTTTCCCCATTTTCCAATATCGGTGCATAAAAGGCTGTCACTTTCAAGCCTTCCTCCTGATAATCAATTTGCACATAATAATCTCGAATCATATATGCTGTATATTGTCCCTGTAGGGAATACAGTTCCATGGTTTTAAAATCTATAAGAAATAAATCTCTTACCTTAGGGCTTTTGTCTTCCGGCACATACGTTTCTGTTACCCTTTCCAGCTTCTCCAGACAAGCTTGGCAGAATAATTTTCTCGCTACCTTTCCATCTAAAATACTATCTTCTCCATAGTTCACTTTTACATTAGAAATCCCACGATTACTCATAGGGCTGCTGTAAAAGAAATTGCCACCCTCTCCCGTTCCTGTAATTGTATTTACAGAACCGCTGGAATTAATCAGTTGTCCTGCATCATCCCTGTTCCGTGTACGGAGATTTTCCACATGCCAATGGTTAACACTGACAATTCCCAATTCATCAGAATTCCGATACATTCCCATAAGGCTGCGCTTATTATTTCCGCACAGATAACAGTCCACCGAATCTTTTACTTTTGAATGAGCAAATTCGATTTTTTTATATTCATAAGAAACCTCTTTCTGATTTTTTCTCTCTTCAATAAGATTATCTTTCTGACTGAAAAATTGAACCCCGTTCCACAAAAGAGATGCAAAAGATAAGAGCACCATTCCCCAAATTAGCTTTACATGTACCACATAATACCGTTTCATTTTCCTCTACCCTCCTAACACTCTCTATTTATGATTCTATCAGTCATTATTTATGTTTTATCATAAAACAAATTCAAAAAGAGGGTATGAAACGATGTGGAATCCAACCGCCAACTTGCAGTGCTACTCCAGAAAATTTCATTGATGGCGAAATAATCCATGCACAGTTATTCCTTCTACATACGTTTTATAAAAGGATCTCCAACAAGAGATTATTTTTCAATCTTTAACCAATGCCATGAATATCCTGCTCTCAATATTCTTGCCCTCTCACATGGCTCGTTTTTCCTACTTTTTCAAAGGTTTTTCTATTTCATTTGTAAAATATAAATTTTTAAAATTTTTTTTACCACATTCTTCATTTTGCAACCTATTCATTGCAATTATATCCTCTTTCTCCCATAGAATCAAGATAGCAATGCAACGTATTCATTGCAAATTTTTCTGTAATATGTATATAAGTAAGGGAGAAAATAAAATGGATCAAAAATTAAAACAGGACATATCAATCGGCACTAGAATCCGGGAACTTCGGATAGAACGCCATATGACTCAAGAACAGGTAGCAACAAAACTACAACTTCTGAATTTAGATATCACTCGCAGCGTATATTCACAAATAGAGAACGGTACATATAATATTCGAATTTCTATCTTAGCAGGCTTGGCACAAATCTTTCAAGTGGACTACAATTGCTTTTTTCGTGATGTTCACCTCTCCATTTCTTAGGTTTTTTAGAATTGAAAATATCTATTGCATTACTAATAGTGTAAATTACAAAAAAAGTACTGGACATCTCCAAGCCCAGTACTCTTTTGCATCATGCTCTTAATTCTCTTCTTTCTCTTCTTTCAACATTGCTATAACTTCTTCCAAACTCTTACCTGAGTTCTGAACTAATCTATAAAGTTCATCCTTTTGCTGTTCTTCAATCTTTATTTTCAAATCTTTTCTCTTCAGACGTAAATTTTTTAATGAACTCTCTGTAGCCTCAATCTCCTTGTCAACCAAAGCTAACTGTTCTTCCAAAGTAATTTTTTCCATTTTCTTTCTTCCTCTTGGCATAATTATATCCTCCTATATGATTATATTTTTTATTCTATCACTTTTCTTCTAATAATACCACAACTTCTTCATTACACTCTTTATCCCTCTAGCCCTTACTAGATTCATATAATTATGCTTCCTTAAAAACACTTTACAGCCTAAGTCGTTTTCGCCTCCCTTTTAATAATTTCAGAAAAATAAATTCTTTGCATTTCTAATGAACCATATTCCTCCCAATCAAAGTACTCTGCATCTTGATCTGTCAACCTCTCTCCGCTTGCAACAATCTTCAATCTGCGTATTATTTCTTTGACGGAAGGAAATAATACCTTGCTGTCATTTGTGTAAAACAAATACATATATCCTCTTGATGTAGTAAGATTTTGCGTACTGCCAATGATAATGACTTTAAATTCTGCATCATTTACTACGGAAATCTCTGCTGTTTTTAACTTTTGATTCCAGATAATATCTAAACATTTAAATACTGGCTCTCTTTTTAAACTGCTATATCCATTCTTTATCTTTACTGCAAGCTCTCTATACCCCATACTATTCTCCTTAAAAAGGCATTGACTATTCCATAAAATAATCAATGCCTTTCTGATCTTTACCTATTGTCCCTTTCTTTACCTATGCAATCATATCCAAAAATTCTACTTCTGAAAGAATTTTTATTCCCAATGACTGTGCCTTTGCTAGTTTACTTCCAGCCTTTTCACCGCAAATTAGATAATCTGTATTCTTACTGACTGAACTCCCCGGTTTTCCACCAAGTTCCCATATCTTTGTATTGATTCCATCACGAGTAAAGGTCATAAGTTTACCTGTAACAACAATCGTACAGCCTTGAAACGGATTATCAACCGTTACTAACTTGTTTTCTTCTGTTTCACTCTCCATAGGTCTAAAGCTCATTTCCATTTGCAAATCCCTCCACAAGCTCAAATTCTCTTCATTTGCAAACCACGTATGAATATTTCGGTTTAAAACATCTCCGAAATCTTCTATCTTTGAAAAATCAAAGTTTCCTGTAGCCGCTTTCTCAAAGCTGTCCAAATTTCCTTCAAAAATTTCACACAACACCCTGCTCTTTGTCGTACCTACCATTGGAATGTCCATTGCAGTCAAATAATGGATAAAATCTGTGTTTCTGCTCTCATTGATTGCTGTCCAAAGCCTCTCATAAGACTTTTCCCCATATCCATCCAAAGCAACAATTTCTTTTCGATACCTGTCTAAATGGTAAATGTCCTGGAATGAAGTAAGCCATCCACATTCCAAAAAACGCCGCAAATTTGATTCGGAAATCCCAGATATATCCATTGCCTTTTTCGCTACAAAGTGAACATACTTCTTTAATATCTGGCTATCGCATTCCGGATTGTCACAGTATATAGTCTCCAAAGTATTTCCTTTATTCGTTTTCCCTTTCCGTATTCTTGTATTACGGCCACAACAAGGGCATTGAAGCGGATAAGTGTCATAATAAAAACCCCTATCAAGGTTATCCTCTATATGTGGAATAATCATATTCCGCTTTGAAACCAGAATACGGCATCCAGGAACCAATTCCAAATTCTTAATGAAAGACAAGTTATGGAGTGATGCTCTTGAAACATCCGCACCGTCAATCTCTACAGAATCAAATACAGCAACCGGTGCTAAATCACCAGATCGTGAAGGTGTCCATTCTATTTCTTGTAGTGTTGTTTCATAAGTTTCATCCTCAAACTTGTAGGCAAGTCCATCCTTATAATGGTGTCCAGTTTTACCACATTTAAAAGAATAGCTAAGATTGTCATAAATAAGAACCAAACCATCTATGGGAATTCCCTTTTCACTTGCAACAGTTTTCAACTTCTCAATCTGCTCTTTAAGTTCTTTCTCACTGTGTTTTCCTGCTTCCATATATACATAAGGACAAGTATCAAATCCCAAGACTCCAAGTTGCATTAGCTTAAACTCCCTACTATCAACACCAGTTCCTTCATCCATCCCCTCTAACACATTAAAGGGAATAAAATGAACATGTCGTCCTTTACACACTTCTGGATTCAGATTACGGACAGAACCGGAAGCCAAATTGCGGGCATTTTTATAAGGTTCTCCATTTCCATCTCGGATTGTATCTTTTAACTGGCGAAAATCGTCCTTATAGATAAATGCCTCGCCAGTCGTAACAAGCCTTTCCCTATAACTGATAGAAAGCGGAACATTTTCAAATGCAGGGATATTGTGGGTAATATCCTCTCCAACATTTCCATCACCACGAGTAGATGCCTGTACCAGCCTACCCTCTTCATAGACAAGCTTAACAGTCAGTCCATCCAGTTTCAACATCAGTAAGGTATCCTGATTTTCCATAAAATCAGCCAACTCCCTAATCTGTTTTGTTTTTTCAAGCGAAAGCAACGCTCTTGTATGCCTTACTTTCGCTAATTCACTGACTGGATAATAACCGACACTCTGCGTTGGCGAATTAGAGAAGATAATTCCTGATTTTTTCTCCAGTTCTTCCAAACGGTCAAATAGACGGTCATATTCCTTATCAGTCATCTTTGGGGAATCCTTATTATAATATGCATCCCGCTGTTCATTCAATGTCTGAACTAATGTTTTAATTTCCTGCAACATGTTACCCACAGCTCCTTTCTACTACTTTGATTGTTTAAGCGAAACTATGTCCTACTTTCTGACACAACTTTTGTTAAAACAAAAAAAGACACTGATTATTCCATAAAAATAATCAATGCCTTTCTGTACTCAAAACACGATAGCAGACTTCATCTGCAAAAATCATGGTTCTAATCACTCTGCTTAGAACAAAAGTTTTATAATTCCTTCTGTATCTCGGAATTACAAATGTGTGTCATACTTATTTTATATGTAGAACCTATAACTGTCAATAGAATACTTTGATCATTAAATTTGCCCAATACTATCAAAATATTTTCTAACTATACTCATGTTTTAATCTTTTATATTCGCTTTTCGCACGTAAATAACTATAATAATTCCAAATATTTGCTGTAATTGGTATATCTTTCAAATATACAAATTTACTCATTATATGTATCTTATGAACAACACACCAACGATAAATATCTCTCATATATAATTTCTCACCTGCTTCTATCCGATTGCTTAAATACCAAAATTTAGAAATATCTTCATCTCTTTTAAATATGATGTAAAACTTTACATTATAATACTCCACAACTGCATACTGCATACACATCTCTCCTCTTCCTGTGTTTCCTGTATCAAATAATATCTTTTTTCACGCACAATCAACATTATACACATATATATCCACTAGTACATTTTTTCGCCAGAATATGGCCGATCCCACTTTTCTGATACAATGCTTTCATCTGGGCATCCAGTTCACTTTTCTCTCCCAGTAAGATCGCGCTCATGCTGTTTCCGTGACGTGCTCCCATCTGACTGACTAAAAGTCTCTTCCAGTTTCTTCTTAATTTTGCCAGCCATTCCCGGAATTTCCACGTTTCCTGATCTGTGATCCGGCAGTTTTTCACCCATATACTTGCGTGAAGTCCCTGTTTTTCATAATAAAATTTCTGATCAAAATTCCCGGGATTTCTCGCCTCTTTAAAATACGAAAGTTCCCCCTGAATCTGTATTTGATTTCCAAGTTTGATTGTTTGAGTTTCTTTTTGATCCTGTTCGATATAAATTAGAAGCTCCGGCTCTTGCAGCACCTTTGCTTTGACTTGTTCTTTGAATTGCTTGTTGACAGATTGCCTGTCAGAATTGGTATTATTCTCTTTTTGCAGCACCTGGCAGTCTCTCAGATAAAATATCCTGTAATCAGGCTTTTCCTCCCACCGCTTCACCTGCCCTGTCACAGTCACCTGTGAAGCATCCGGGATGATCCGGCGCAGTGTACACGGATTTGAAATCGCGGATTCAAACCAGATGTTCACTGCTGCCAGCAGAATCAGAACTGCCACTGCCGCCGTACAAAGCGGTCGTTTTCTCAAAACTACTTCTTCTCCTCATTCCATCCCAGGTCAGCCTCCAATGGCTGACTCAAATCTACAGTCTGCATATATTTGACATCGTTTTCGCCGTTAATGGATATCTGCACTTTCCTGACTCCGGTTCCCTGTGTCAGTGAATTGACCAAAGAATAAATCGTCACCTGCGGTTTGACATCATAGGCACCTTTTAAAAAGGTCTTATCAAAATTCACATAACAGATTCCATCCTTTGTTGTCACACTCAGCAGGTTGGTATCCGGATTGATCGTTGCTTTTGCGGCCGACGTCTCCGGGCCTTTCATCAGCTTTTCCACGATCAGCTTCTCCCTGGAAATATTGCTGTTATAGCGGACTTCCATTGTCTGCTCCACCAAAGCATCTCCTGCTTCATTGGAAAAATATAAAGTGAGCGTCCCTGTCTGATACGAACTCGGCGAAGCGCCCTCGCTTTGCACAAAATCATCTTCATTGAGATATCCGAGTACCTGTCCCGAGCTGTCAGTCAGATCCGCGCCTTCCACTTTGATCCAGACACTGTTGATTCCCTCGATCCTGACTAAAGATTTTACCAGAGCCGCTCTCACCAGAGTCTCTTCCACGGTATCCATTTGTTTATATTTTGCATTAAAATCCAGATACAGGATTCCTCCCTCCAGTTCATAACGCTTCACTTTCACATCCTTCGGAATCGGCGGCGTATACTCAATCTCCTCAGACGGCTTTTTCAACTCTTTTATCATTGCTTTTGCCGCCTTGAGCGGATCCTTTTCTTTGCTCTCATAGGACACTTTCTGAAGCCCGGTTCTGTCACTGTTTAAACAATAAATATAAGAATCTCCTTTTTTTACCTCCGTACGTTTGGCACAGGAAACTGTCGTGCACGCAAGACAGATTCCCAGAAAGATGAGGAGAATTTTTCTGACTTTTTTCATCTGCTCCCCCTTATGCTGCATAGGTCAGAGGAATCCGGACGGTAAACGTGGTTCCCTCTCCCTTACTGCTGTAAACTTTGATCGATCCTCTGTGCATGATCACTGCATTACGGGCAATGGCAAGTCCCAGACCTGTTCCTCCGATTTCTCTCGAATGAGACTTGTCCACCCGGTAAAACCGCTCAAAAATATGTGCCTGATCCTCTTCCGGAATTCCAATGCCGGAGTCCATCACCTTCACATAAAAGTACTTGTGATCCGCATTCAGGGAAACTCTTACCCATCCTTCGTCCCGGTTATATTTGATCGCATTCTCTACCAGATTGGAAATGGCGAGTGTCAGCTTCATCTCATCGATCTCCGCAGAAACGGGTCGGAAGCTTTCCAGTACCACCTCGATTTTTTTCTTATCGGCAATCGGCTTCAATCGTTTTAAGATTGCCTCCAGAAGCTCATTGATATTGATCTGTCTGATATTCAGTCCCTGTACTGTCTTGTCCATCTTGACCAGCGTCAGAAGATCACTGATAATGTCATTTTCCCGATCAATCTCCTTTGCGATATCTCCCATAAATTCCTGATACAGCTCAATCGGCACATTTTCCTGGGCAAGCAGGGAATCTGCCAGCACTTTCATGGATGTCAGCGGTGTCTTTAACTCATGAGAGACATTGGATACAAACTCCTCTCTGGAATCATTGAGCTGTTTTAATCTTCCCAGCATCTTGTTAAACGCATCAGACAGCTGCCCTGTCTCCGAAAATGTCCCTACATGCAGCCATTCACTTTCATACCCTTCTGTCACATTCTCAATAGACGCAGTGATCCTTCCAAGCGGACGTACAAACCATCCTGCCACAAGTATCCCAAGGGACAATACGACCAGAAAGACTACGATCAGAACTGCGCCGCCCTGTGCGCGCAGCATACGGATCCCATCCAGGACCGTATCCATAGAAACACTGGCCAGCATCACTCCTGTCACTGCCTTTTCTTCCGAAATGACCGGTGCGGTTACCTCGACGTACCGATTCTTTTTGTCATAGTAGCTCGTGCTCTTGCCCTGCCTGAGACAACGGATCACATTTTCAGATACCATCGTCTTTCCTTCATCCAGACCATACGTATCCTTGATCACATCCAGGTTCTGGTTGATGATCATCACGCGTCCGTTATAAATATTGGTCAGTTGGGTTAAATTTGCATCGATCACTTCTGAAGACGGGTTGGTCAGATACTGATAACTGTTCAGCTGATTGCTTAGAATAGTACATTGATTCTGAATTTCTGCTGTTCTGACCGAAATGGCACGCTGCTCAGATGTTTTCACTGTCCAGACATAAGAAGCCAGACATGGGATCAGCCCAAACACCACAAACAGCACGATCAGCCAGAACCGCATGCTTTTAAATATATGATTCTTTACTCTGATATGTAATTTATCCCTGGAAATAATAACCTACCCCCCATTTTGTGTGTACATACTTCGGCTCGCTCGGATTCAGCTCGATCTTCTCCCGAAGCCTTCTGATATGTACATCCACTGTTCTGGCATCCCCCGGATAATCCACACCCCATACAAGATCCAGCAGATTCTCACGGCTGTAGACTTTGTTCGGATTCATGGCAAGAAGCTCCAGCACATCATATTCTTTTGCTGTCAGATTGATCTCACGCTCTCCGATAAACACTCTTCTGCTCTCACAGTCGATCCGCATATTGCCTTTGACCAGAATCTTGGCAGTCTGCGCACTCTCCTCTTTTCTCGCAGTCCTTCTCATGATCGCTTTGATCCGGGCCTTGACTTCCAGAATATTGAACGGCTTCGTAATATAATCATCCGCTCCGTACTCCAGCCCGAGTATCTTGTCCATATCCTCACTTTTGGCAGTCAGCATGACGATCGGCATGTCGGAAAACTCACGGATGGCCTGACAAACCTGAAACCCATCCATCTTCGGGAGCATCACATCCAGCAGCACGAGGTCATACTCGCAGTTCTTTGCATACTGCAGTGCTTCCTCACCGTCATAGGCACAGTCCACCTCCATGTCGTCCTGTTCCAGACTGAACCGTATCCCTTTCACGATCAACTTTTCATCGTCAACTACTAAGATCTTCTTCTTGCTCATACTTTCTTCCTTCAACTTCCTGCTATACTGTAATATTATCTTTAATCTTATTATACAGACCTTCTTTGATTCCTTTGATCTGCATCAGCTCTTCTGTATTCTGGAACCTGCCGTTTTCTTCCCGATAGGCAATAATACTGTCCGCCCGGGACTCGCCTACACCGGACAACGTCATCAATTCTTCTTTTGTCGCCGTATTAAGATTGACTTTTCCGTCCTGCGGCTTTGTTCCTTCTGCCGGACTTGCCCCCGGCTGTGCTGCTGCCTGTGTCTGCATCTCCTCTTTGGTGGGAATGTAGATCTGCTCTCCGTCCACAACAACCCTTGCCTGATTCACTGCATCCTGTGCAGCCTCGGCTGTCAGTCCGCCCGCCATGGCAATGACTTCATAAAGCCTGTCGTCACTGCCCACTTCATACACGCCGGGCTTTCCGACTGCTCCGCACAGATAGACAAAAATCTTTGTCTCTTTCTTCGGTTCTTTGTCTTCAACCTTCTTTTCTTCTGCAGAGGACTCTTCTTTTTCTTTCTGTGTCTCCTCCAGAGAAATCTCCTTAAGTTCTTCCCCCGACTCTTGCCCGCACCCGCTGATCAGGCACAACGCAGTCAAGATCATAACAACTGTATAATAAGCTTTCTTTTTCCATCTGTCCCTCATATTTCCTCACAATCTCAGACGCAAGGAATCCCCTTTTATATTGGACAGTAATATTGTAACGAAAAACGCTCAAAATTACAATAACATTTTTACAATCCTGTTACGCATTTATTACAATTCTGACGCTCTATTCCCACTGGAAGATTGCAATCCCGATCAGTGCCACAACAAGCCCTGCCAGCTTCCGGAATGCAAACGGCGATTTTTCCACACCAAACATCCCCAGAAGCTCGATCACATACGCCACGATCAGCTGGGAAATTACGATCAGAAGTGCTGCTTTTGCCGGTCCTAAGGATGCCATGCTCTTAACTACGGTCCAGGTAATCCCTGCTCCGATCACGCCTCCTAAGAGCATATATTTCGGTTCCACCTTCGCAAGTGCCGTCACATCCGCTCTTCCTGCCAGAAACCATACCGCCAGACATGCCAGAAAAGCACTTAACTGCACCCAGATATTGCTGACCCACAATCCGGTTGTCTTTGTTACCTGTGTATTAAATACACCCTGAACACTCATCAGCGCCCCGGAAAGAAGGGCAATTAAAAAACCAGTCATCGTTTTCTACCTCCTGAAATTTTTCTCAATTTCTTTTAGTATTTCCCGAATCCTGGTTTTTCATTTATCACTCTGTCAATGCTTTTGTCAATTTTGGGATCATTTCATCCACATGCTCTTTTTCAATGATAAGCGGAGGTACCAGACGCAGTACATTGCCCTGTGCCTGGATCACAAGAAGTCCTTCCTCAATGGCACGGTTATTTACCTGCGCGACCGGTTGCTTTAACACAATACCCTGCATCAGTCCGGTTCCTTTTCGTTCCAGCACGCCATCCACATGTTGTACCAGTTCTTCCAGACGTTCTGTCAGATATTCTGACACTTCATTGACATGCTCCACGATCTTTTCTTCCTCAAAAATGTCGATCACCGTCTTGACTGCCATACATGCCAGTGGGTTACCGCCATAAGTTGCCCCGTGATCTCCCGGCTTTAACGATGCCTGTGCCACTTTTTCTGTCATGGCAAAGGCTCCCACCGGAATACCGTTTCCAATTCCCTTTGCCATAGTCAGAATATCTGGTTTTACCCCGAATTTCTGCCATGCAAACATCGCGCCGGTTCTTCCCATTCCGCACTGCACTTCGTCACAGATCATCAGAATATCGTTCTCATCACAGATCTTACGGATTCCTTCCATGAATTCCTGTGTAGCAAGATTGATCCCGCCTTCCCCCTGTAATGGTTCTAAAATAATTGCGCAGGTCTGATCCGTCACCAGCGCTTTCACACTGTCCAGATTATTGAATTCTGCAAAAGAAACTCCCGGGAGCATCGGTTCAAAAGGTTCTCTATACGCAGTATGTCCAGTCACGGAAACGGCGCCGAAGCTGCGCCCGTGGAACGAATTTTCCATGGCGATAAACTGATATCTGCCCGATTTTTTATTATACGCATATCGTCTTGCCGCTTTTAAAGCCCCCTCATTTGCCTCAGACCCGCTGTTCGTAAAAAATACCCGGTCCATCCCCGAAATCCGGTTCAGTTTTTGTGCTGCCTCTCCACAATTGGTATGATAATACAGGTTGGACGTATGATACAGCTGATCGATCTGGAATTTTAATGCCGCATTCAGCTTCTGATTTCCGTATCCCAGTCCCGACACTGCAAATCCGGCTGCAAAATCCAGATATTTTTTCCCGTTCGTGTCATACAGATAAACACCTTCTCCCCTCTCCAGCGCAATTGGAAACCGATTGTATACGTGTATTAGATTTTCTTCTGCTGCTTTGATCTTCTCATTCACCATCATAATACCTGCTTTCTTCTTCATGTAAAATTGCCGTACCGATTCCTTTGTTTGTAAAGAATTCCAGAAGCAGACAGTGCGGGATCCGCCCATCTAAAATATGCACTCTGGAAACGCCGTTTTCAATGGCATCAATACAATTATTCAGCTTAGGAAGCATTCCTCCTCCGATATAGCCCTCTTCGATCAGCTGTTTTGCTTCTTTTACCAGAAGCTCGGAGATGAGAGTAGCAGGATCCTTCGGATCTTTATATACTCCCTCAATATCTGTCAGAAATGCCAGTTTTTCTGCCTTCATGGCTCTTGCAATGGCACAGGCTGCATCATCTGCGTTGATATTATATGTATGGAATTCATCATCCATTCCTACCGGACACACGACCGGAAGAAAATCCTTCTCCAGAAGATCATGCAAAATCTGTGCATCTACTTTTTTGATCTCCCCGACAAATCCGATATCTTCTCCGTTGGAATATTTCTTTTCCACATTCAGAAGTCCACCGTCCTTCCCGCTGATTCCGATGGCGCGTACTCCCTGTCCTTCCAGAAGCTGTACCAGGCTTTTGTTCACTTTTCCAAGTACCATTTCCGCTACTTCCATGGTCTCTTCATCAGTCACCCGAAGTCCGTTGATAAACTGCGGTTCTTTGCCGATCTTTCCGACCCATTTACTGATTTCTTTTCCGCCTCCGTGCACAATGATCGGTTTGAAGCCGACCAGCTTTAATAAGGTAACGTCCTCGATTACTTTCTGCTTTAACGCCTCGTCTGTCATGGCGCTGCCGCCGTATTTTACAACGACGATCTTCCGGTTAAACCGTTGGATATACGGCAGTGCCTCGATCAGTACTTTCGCCTTCTCCAGATATTGATTCATATTTTCATTCATATTCTCACTCCTCCTGCCTGTCTTTTTTACTGAATATACATTGTACTAGCTGCGGTAATCCGCATTGATATCGATATATCCGTGGGTAAGATCACATCCCCATGCGGTTGCTGTTTCCTCTCCCTGTCCGAGATCTGCAATGGCAGTCACCTCCGGCATGGATAAAATCTCTGTGGCCTTTTCTTCACTGTAATCCAGCGCGACTCCGTTTTCGATGATCTTTAACTCTCCGGCGCTGCTTTTGAAATACAGATCTACTTTCTCCGGATCAAATTCGGCACCGGAATAGCCCATAGCACACAAGATCCGTCCCCAGTTTGCATCATGACCGGCAATCGCCGCTTTGGTCAGATTGGAGCAGACCACGGATTTTGCCAGTGTTTTCGCCTGTTCTTTCGTATCTGCACCTCTTACCGTCACTTCGAACAATGCTGTGGCGCCTTCTCCGTCTCCTACCATTTTTTTTGCTAGTGTCTCATTGACCTCATGCAGAGCTTCTGCAAATATTTCAAATTCTTTTGTCCCTTCTTTGATTTTTGGATTTTCTGCCATTCCGTTCGCCAGAAGAAGTACTGTGTCATTCGTTGACGTATCTCCGTCTACAGAGATCATATTATACGTTTCTTCCACATCTGCGCAAAGTGCTGCTTTGAGCGCTTTTCTGGAGATTACCGCATCTGTTGTAAGAAAAGCCAGCATGGTGCACATATTCGGATGAATCATACCTGATCCTTTGGCCATCCCTCCAATGGTAACGGTCTTCCCTCCAATCTCCACGGTCACTGCCACTTCTTTTTCCATAGTATCTGTGGTCATGATTGCTTTTGCCGCCGCATTTGCTGCCACTGCCCCCGACTGTTTTTCTTTTGCCAGAATCTGAATACCCTTTTTTAATTTTTCAATCGGCATCTGCATCCCAATCACCCCTGTCGAGCCAACCAGAACACCGTCTGCCGGAATTTCAAGAGCCTCTGCTGCAGCTTTCGCAGTCTCCAGACAACAGTGCATCCCCTCTTCTCCTGTACAGGCATTTGCGATTCCGGAGTTGATGATCACTGCCTGAGACTTGATCTTAGATTCCACAATCCGGCGGTCCCACTTCACCGGAGCCGCCTTTACTACATTGGTCGTAAAAGTTCCTGCCACTTTGCACGGTTTTACGCTGTATACAAGTGCCATATCTGTTCTGTTTTCATATTTGATCCCTGCGGCCGCTGCCGCTGCTTCAAATCCTTTTGCTGCTGTGACTCCGCCTGTTATTTTTTTCATCGTGCATGCCTCCTCATTTACTGCGCATTAAATGCTGTAATATTTTCTGTATTCAACACAAAATCATAATAGTTCAAATCCTGCCGCTCATTCCATCCGATGGTATTCCAGAATGCATTTCCGATATCGTTCTGCGTAAATGCGATCAGAGATACATTGCTGATTCCTTCTTCTTTTAAAGCCTCCATGGACTGTACGACCATTGCTTTCCCGATTCCACGTCTGCGGTACGCTTCATCCACACAGACGTGATACAGACAGCCTCGTCTTCCGTCATGCCCGCACAAGATCGCACCTACGATTTTTCCGTCTTCTGTCGCCACGACACTGGTTGTCGGATTTCGTTTTAAAAATTTTTCCACACCGTCCCTGGAATCATCGATACTTCGCAATCCAAAACCATGTATCTTCTTCCAGAGCGCATATACCTGTTCATAATCTTCAATTGTCATTGTCCGAATCATCTTCTCACCTCTGCCTATGGAATCTTTACGGAAACATCGGAATCAGTTCCAGACCTTCCTGTTCCTTGTATCCAAACAGAAGGTTCATATTCTGTACCGCCTGCCCTGCTGCTCCTTTTACCAGGTTGTCGATGGCTCCCATCAGAATTATGCGGTTGGTACGCGGATCGATCTGAAAGCCAATGTCTGCATAGTTACTTCCTTCCACCCATTTTGTCTCCGGGCAGACTCCGTCATCCAGAATCCGGATAAACGGCTCTTTTCCATAATAAGTTTCATAAATCTCCCGGATTTCCGCCTTGGTGACTTCCTTTTTCAACGATGCATATTCCGTCACCAGAATTCCCCGGTTCATCGGAACCAGATGCGGTGTGAAGCTCAATTTCACGGTCTCATTCGCCGCATACCCGAGCTGTTCTTCAATCTCCGGGGTATGTCTGTGACTTCCAACTGCATATGCTTTGATATTTTCATTCACTTCGCAGTACAGATTTGCCACTTTTGCACCCCGCCCGGCTCCTGACGTTCCGGATTTTGCATCAATAATCAGTGTGTTCATATCGATCAGACCTTCTTTTGCCAGGGGGTAGGCTGTGAGAATGGAGCAGGTTGTGTAACATCCCGGATTGGCTACCAATCTTGCATTTTTGATCTTTTCCCGGTTGATCTCACAAAGTCCGTACACCGCCTCTTCGATAAACTGAGGACTTTTATGCTCTATTTTGTACCACTCTTCATAGACAGACACGTCTTTGATCCGAAAATCTGCACTCAGATCGATCACTTTTGTCTTTGACAGAATCTCTTCATTGATCAGAGATGCACACAGCCCCTGCGGGGTTGCCGTAAAAATCACATCCACCTGATCTGCCAGCGCGTCCATGTTATCATCCATACACTTCGCATCCACGATTTGAAAAAGATTGCGGTATACATCTGCATAATTTTGATCGATATAGCTTCTGGAACCGTACCATTTGATCTCTGCCTCTTTATGTCCTGTCAGAATACGGACCAGTTCTCCTCCTGCATATCCTGTCGAACCAATAATTCCTGCTTTTATCATTCTGAAAGCTCCTTTCTCACTTTATTCATATTTTTTTCATTTAGTATGCATTTTTTTGTATTTTATTCATATTTCTGTATAAATAAAAACCACGTTTGCATAAGTATACATCCTTTTTGTATATTATGCAAGCATGGTTTTTTATTTTTTTATTTTCGGATCTGTCCGTTTCCGAAAATAATATATTTTGTTGTCGTCAGCGCTTCCAGTCCCATCGGTCCTCTTGCATGCAACTTCTGCGTACTGATCCCGATTTCCGCGCCAAACCCAAATTCAAATCCATCTGTAAATCTGGTGGACGCATTGACATACACTGCTGCTGCATCGATCTCATCCTGAAAACGCAGCGCACTGTCATAATCTTTTGTAATGATCGCCTCGGAATGTCCGGTATTATACCGGTTGATATGGCGGATTGCCTCATCCAGAGAGGCCACTGTCTTCACGGAAATAATGGCATCCAGATATTCCATTCCCCAATCTTCTTCTGATGCAGGCAGAATTTCTGTGCAGACTGCTCTCGCCTTCTCATCTCCGCGAATCTCCACCTGATGATTGTTCAGGCGCTTTACAATACCCGGCAATGCCTGCTCTAAAACATTTTCGTGGATCACAAGAGATTCGCATGCATTACACACACCAAGACGCTGTGTCTTCGCATTTTCAATGATTTCCGCAGCCATCACTACATCCGCACTCTCATCCACATAAATATGACAGTTTCCGGTTCCTGTCTCAATTACCGGCACTGTACTGTTCTGCACTACAGTGGAGATCAATCCGGCCCCGCCTCTTGGAATCAAAACATCAATATACTCATGCAGGCGCATCATCTCCGTGGCAACTGCTCTGCTCGTATCCTCTACAAGCAGGATCAGATCCTGGGATAATCTGGCTTTGCGAAGTCCGGCCTTAATCACCTGTACGATTGCTTTGTTGGAATTGATCGCATCACTGCCTCCCCGCAGGATCACTGCGTTTCCCGTCTTAAAGCACAGCCCGAACGCATCTGCTGTGACATTTGGTCTGGATTCGTAAATAATACCAACAACACCGAGCGGCACTCTCTTTTTCCCGATACGCAGTCCATTCGGCCGGTTTTTCATGGAAAGGACTTCCCCGATCGGATCCAAAAGCCCTGCAATCTGTCTCAAGCCTTCCGCCATTGCCTCAATCCGTGCTTCAGTCAGTCTCAGTCTGTCCTGAAGTGCTTCGGACATCCCCTGTTCTCTTGCAACCTCCATGTCCTTCTCGTTTTCTGACAGCAGCTCTTCTTTTCGCAGACATAATTCTTCTGCCACAAATTCAAGCCCTCTGTTCTTTTCAACGGTCGTCAGCTTTGCCGCTGCCCTTGATGCTTCTTTTGCTCTGCATCCCAATGTCTCCATATACGTTTCCATACAGTCTCCTTTCCTGATACCATCTAAACCTTCTTTTCCCGTTTTGCCTGTCTGCGGAACTCTGCCCGTTCAGGCGCCACCTCTTCTGACATCTCTTTCTGATGCTGCTCTGACAAAAACAACGTTCCTACTTTTTTACCATTCATCACATCATTGATCGAATAAATATTATCCCCGTTTGCAATGATCATATCTGCCCCTGCTGCAGTGGCAATTTTTGCAGCCTTGATCTTAGTTGCCATACCGCCTGTCCCGCAGTCACTGGATGCTCCTTTTGCCATGTTTTCCAGGCTCCGCCCGATCTTGCCGACCGTATGGATAAATCTTGCATTCGGATTTTTTCGCGGGTCATCTGTGTACAGCCCGTCGATATCTGACATCAGGATCAGAAGATCCGCATCCACAAGCCGGGACACATATGCCGCCAGTGTATCGTTGTCTCCGAAGTTCCCATAAGAAAGCTCGTCCACCGAAATGGCGTCATTCTCATTCACAATCGGAACAACCTGCATCTTAAACAACTCATCAAATGTCTGTTTTGCATTTTTGCGGCATTTGGCATTTGTCACAGATTCTTTTGTGAGCAGAACCTGTGCCGTGAGCTGTCCGTATTCGTTAAACAGCTTTTCATAGATCATCATCAACTTCCCCTGACCGACTGCCGCACATGCCTGTTTTTCAGACTCCGTCTGAGGACGCCTGTCCATTCCCAGGGCATTTTTCCCAACTCCGACTGCACCGGATGAGACAACGATCACTTCTTTTCCTTTATTCCTGAGATTGATCAAGATACGAACAAACTTCTCCAGCTTCTCCAGATTGATATTTCCTGTTTCTTCATAAGTGATCGTGGAAGTTCCCACTTTGATCACAATCCTCTGCTTATTCAGCAGTATGTCTTTTCTGTCCATCTTTTTGTACCCTCTTTTTTCATTCCTGTATCTTCTATAAAATGTCGATCTGACACATCTTCATCGCCTCCAGCGCCTGCATGTGACTCTCCACCGTCACTCCTGCACAGCAGGACGCATCCACCTGTACGGGAACCTCCGGCAGAAATGCCTTACAGAGCATGGCATTGGAGATCACGCAAATATCTGTACAAAGCCCGATCAGCGTGATGCTCTCGATCGAAGTCTCTTCCTGGATCTGCTCCAGCTTTTTCACAAGCTCCCTGCTTCCGAACGTTTCTTTATCAACAGGCGCCTCTGTCAGAAGATCTGCGATCTCCTGTCTGATCTGCCAGCCTTTTGTTCCACGGATACAATGTCTGACCGGAAGTTTTTTTCCTTCTGCCGTCTCCAGATAGTTCTCTTCATGGGTATCTCTTGTCGCAAACACAATTCCATCAAATGTCTGTATCTTTTTCACTACTTCAGGAACAATCCTTTGCGCCTCTTCTGTGCCCAGAGAACCATCAATAAAATCATTCTGCATATCTACTACAACTAATATATTCATACACATTCTCTCCTAATCCACAATTTACAATACTCTTATTATAACTGATATTGGATCGCTTTCCAACAACATATTTGCATCCTCTTTTTATTCTCCTTTTCATTTTATGCATACTTTTTGAATTTTATTGTATATTTTTCACTTTTTTCCATTTTTCTATTGCATATTTATGAATTAAGGTGTATATTACTGATTAGCTTCTAAAGCGTAACGGTTTTGTCATACACGATTGGCAACAACATATCAGACAATAGAGATTTTTTAAGGAGGATATCATTATGAGTAAAGAAAAAGTTGTATTGGCGTATTCCGGAGGACTTGACACGACTGCCATCATACCATGGCTGAAAGAGAATTTTGATTACGAAGTCATCTGCTGCTGTATCGACTGTGGTCAGGGCGAAGAACTGGACGGATTAGAGGAACGCGCAAAATTATCCGGCGCTTCCAAACTCTACATTGAAAACATCATCGACGAATTCTGCGACGACTACATTGTTCCATGTGTGAAGGCAGGAGCAGTCTATGAGAACAAATATCTGCTTGGAACTTCCATGGCTCGTCCGCCGATCGCGAAAAAACTGGTAGAGATTGCCCGCAAAGAAGGCGCTACTGCAATCTGCCACGGTGCAACAGGAAAAGGAAATGACCAAATCCGTTTTGAACTCGGAATCAAAGCGCTTGCACCGGACTTAAAGATCATTGCTCCATGGCGTATGACAGATGTATGGACCATGCAGTCCCGTGAAGATGAGATCGAATACTGCAAAGCTCACGGTATTGATCTTCCATTTGATGCAAAACACAGCTACAGCCGTGACCGTAATCTGTGGCATATCAGCCATGAAGGGCTGGAGCTGGAAGATCCTGCATGTGAGCCAAACTACGATGACCTTCTTGTTCTTGGTGTTTCTCCTGAAAAAGCACCAGACGAAGGAGAATATGTCACCATGACATTTGAAGCAGGTGTTCCGAAAAGCTTGAACGGAAAAGAAATGAAAGTATCTGAGATCATCACAGAACTCAACAAACTTGGCGGAAAACACGGAATCGGAATCGTTGACATTGTAGAAAACCGTGTTGTTGGAATGAAATCCCGCGGTGTTTATGAAACTCCTGGCGGAACGATCCTGATGGAAGCACATGACCAGCTGGAAGAACTTGTACTCGACCGTGCAACCTATGAAGTAAAAAAAGACATGGGAAATGAAATGGCACAGATCGTATACGAAGGAAAATGGTTTACACCGCTTCGCGAAGCAGTCCAGGCATTTGTGGATGTCACACAGCAGTATGTGACCGGAGAAGTAAAATTCAAGCTTTACAAAGGAAACATCATCAAAGCGGGAACAACTTCCCCATACTCATTATACAGTGAATCCCTTGCAAGTTTCACAACCGGAGAGCTCTATGATCACCACGATGCAGAAGGATTTATCAACCTGTTCGGACTTCCTCTGAAAGTGCGTGCAATGAAAATGCAGGAATTAGAAAAATAGGATAAAATAAAAAGATGGCGAAAGCTCATACACGAACTTTCGCCATCTTTTATTTGAAAACAGCTGTTTATTCTGTCTCTCTGTCATTTGTCAGTTTTAATTGATCCAGTACAAAGAACAGAAGTCCCATCAGCATTCCTGTCACACAGGCAAGTACCATTCCGGAAAGCTGAATCCCACCAAATTCTACGGAAATTCCGGACAATCCTGTCACAAAGATCACGGATGTCATTGCCATATTTCTGGAACGGCCGTAATCCACCTGCTCTTCTACCAGAATACGGATACCGGAAGTTCCGATCATTCCGTAAAGCAGGAACGAAATTCCACCGATAACCGGTCCAGGAATGGAATTAATCAGCATTGTCAGTTTTCCAATAAAGGAACAAATAATAGAAAGAACAGCTGCTCCTCCGATCACATATACACTGTATACCTTTGTCATTGCCATCACTCCGATATTTTCCCCGTAAGTCGTTGTCGGTACAGAACCGATAAATCCGGAGATCATAGTGGAAAAGTTATCTGCAAAAAGAGAACGGTGAAGTCCAGGTTCCTTCAGCAAGTCTCTGCCGATGATCTTACTCGTCACGATCTGATGTCCGATATGCTCGGAAGCGATCACAAGAAGAACCGGCAGCACAATGACGATTGCCTCCCACTTGAATTTCGGTGCAGAAAAATTCGGAATTGCCAGCCAGGACGCCGTACTCACACTTGAGAAATCGACAATTCCACAGATAACAGCGGCCACATATCCGGCAATGATCGCAATCAGAATCGGAATCACCGCAAAAAACTTACGAAATACCACTGATCCAAGCACTGCAACTCCTAAAGTCACAAGAAATACGATCACATTCTTCGGATCGATCACCTCGTCTTTTAATCCTGCATTGGATGCCGCAGTCCCTGCCAACTCCAGACCGATCAGCGCAACAACCGGTCCCATGGCTGCCGGCGGCAGTACCACATGGATCCAGTCAGACCCGAACTTATAGATGACCAGCGCCAGAATGCAGCCTAAAAATCCGACTGCAACGAATCCACCCAGCGCATACTCGTATCCCCATTTGCTGATCACAACTCCTGCCGGAGCAAGAAATGCAAAACTGGAACCTAAATATGCCGGAGCTTTTCCCTTTGTGATCAAGATAAATAGCAGTGTTCCGATTCCGTTCATAAACAGTACAACTGCCGGGTTGATCCCGAACACAAACGGAACAAGCACGGATGCCCCGAACATGGCAAACATGTGCTGAATGCTCAGTGGAAGCAGCATCTTAAAGGGCACTTTTTCTTCCACCTGAATAATTTTCTGATTTTCCATTGAAAAATCCTCCCTATCCTTTTCCTTTGTAGTTTCAATCTTTCCTATTGTACCAGATTCTCCTGCCGATAACCAGACTTTGTTTTGAGAAATATTTAAAGCACTTCCCCAAGCACTCTTTTGACGTTCTGATACGAAAGCTTATCCAGCTGACGTTCCGTCATTCCTGCCTTTTTCAAAGCATCCCATACACACTCAATCTCTTCAATCCCGCGAATCCAGTTCTTCCCTGCCTCAAATCCATCGAAATCTGTTCCCAGTGCCACAGAATCTTCGCCGGCTTTTTGCAGAATATGCATCCCATGCTTTGCAATATCCAAAACCTCCGCTGACCGATCGCTTTGTAAAAACTGCGGATAAAAATTAAGTCCCACAACACCTCCGCATTCCCCGAGTGCACAAAGCATCTCATCCGAAAGATTTCGCGGGTGCGCACAAAGTGCGCGGGCATTAGAATGAGACGCTATGATCGGTTTTTTGCTCAGCCGGATACAATCCCAAAAGCCGCCGTCTGACAAGTGAGAAACATCCACCAGCATTCCTCTTTCGTTCATTTCTTCTACTACCTGTTTTCCAAAGGATTTCAATCCCTTTTGCATCTCCTGTGCATTTCTGCTGTTCGGATATCCGATGCAATTTTCATAGTTCCATGTCAGTGTAATCAGGCGGACGCCTCTCTGATACAGTTCTTCAAGGCGGTTTCTGTTTCCATTTAAAACGCCGCCCTCTTCCACGGTCAGAAGAGCCAGATTGAGTTCCTCCCGTTCTGCATATTCTAAATCTTTTGCTGTTTTTATAAGCTTTAATTTCTTATTTTCTTTTGTCTCACACTCCATACGGGCAACCATCTCCATCACCTTCTGGTATGCTTCTTCCCACTTTCCATCTGGCACGTATACAAAACAGGCAAAAAATTCAGCCAGCATTTTGGTCTGTTCCATTCTCTTTCGATCCACACAAAGACTGTTCTCTTCCAGCGTTTCTGCCGGCAGCAGCTCACTCAATGTATCACAGTGCATATCGATCCATTTTCTCATTTTCCTCTCCTTTTTTGTTCCTGATTTACGTATAAGCTCTTCTTTTTTTACATATGCTAAAACCACCACTATTATATGACAGGAGACGCAAAAATGAAATCTGAATCTGCAAAACCTCTGATCGGCATTGTTGTCTGCGGATTGTCGGACAACCGCCAGTTTGTATCCAATCCTTATATTCAGTCTGTCCGGTATTCCGGCGGCATCCCCATCCTGCTTCCGCTGATCCGCTCAGATTCCATGCTTCAACAATATTTACGGCTGTGCGATGGTTTTCTCTTCTGCGGCGGAAATGATATCACGCCTTTGTTATTTGGTCAAGAACCCAGAGAAGGCATCGGAAACACCAATATCACACTGGATCTATTTCAGATCCGCCTGATGAAGCTGATTCTGTCTTCTACAAAGCCTGTATTTTCCATCTGCCGTGGAATGCAGATTTTCAATACCGCCTGTCAAGGAACCATGTTTCAGGATATCCGATACCAACCAGGAGAATCTCTTGATCATATGCAGCGATCTGACTCCCGCAGTGATGTCAGCCATCCTGTCCGGATTGAAAGGTCTTCCAGACTCTTTTCCTGTCTTGGCCGCTCTGTTTACGTCAACAGCTTCCACCATCAGGCGATCGACAGACCGGGAGTTAATTTGAAAGTCAGCGCTCTTGCCCCGGATCAGACGATAGAAGCCATCGAGCATTCTTCTCATCCTTTTGCCATTGGAGTTCAGTGGCATCCGGAATGTATGTTTCGAAGCAGCGAAAAGATGCGGCGACTTTTCCATTGCTTTATTACAGCCACAAAAAAAGCGGAAGCCTGACTATTTGCTTCCGCTTTTTACATGTTATCTTTTTTACTGAGCTTTGCTTCCCAATGTCACATCAACTGTCTGTTCCTGATATTCTCCACCATCTCCGGGAACCTGAAGCGTCAGTGTTACCTTTTCGCCTTTCTTATAGTACTGGAGCTGCTCCTGCAATGACTCCATACTGTCAATTGTGATTCCGTTGAATCCTACAATGATACTTCCTTTTGTAATTCCTGCATCAGCTGCTCCGCCTCCGCGTGATACTTCGGAAATATAAACACCTGTCGGCATTCCATAACGCTGAGAATCAGAATCTTCTACATCCAGTCCTGTAATTCCGAGATATCCTCTCTCTGCCTCAGATACTTTTGTCTTTGTCTCCTGATTCATCAGGTTTGTAATAATGTCTGTGACATCTGAGATTGGAATTGCATAGCCGATTCCTTCTACATTCTCTCCGATCAGCTTTGCAGAGTTGATTCCAATGACTTCTCCATTTGCATTCACAAGAGCTCCTCCACTGTTTCCGGGATTGATCGCTGCATCTGTCTGAATCAGTTTTACATCAGAAGATCCTGTTGTCTCTCCTGTTGCACTGTCTGTTGTCTGGCTCTCTCTGTCTGTTGCACTGATCACTCCTGTTGTAACGGACTGTCCGTATCCCAGTGCGTTTCCGATTGCAATGGCAGGTTCTCCTACTTTCAATTTTGTAGAATCTCCAAGTGTCGCTACTGAAATTTTGTCCAGTGTATCATCCGAAATCTTATCCAGCTGAACTGCGATCACAGCCAGATCATGTGCGGAATCTGTTCCTTTGATATCTGCTTCCACACTGCTCTGATCGTCAAATGTCACTGTCAGCTGATTGCTGTCTGCAACGACATGATTATTTGTAACGATCAAAAGCTCTGAATCTGTCTTTTCAATGATAATTCCTGTTCCTGCACTGGTCACTTCCTGCTGGGAGGTTCCTCCAAAGAAGCTCTGCACCTGCTGAACACTCATATTTGTGATGGATACAATTGATGGCATCACAGATTCCACAACACTGGAAACATCCGATGTAACTACACTGGACGTCTTCGTCAGTGTCGCTTTATTCTGTGTTGTATTAGATACTTCTTTTGCAGCCTTCTGATCCAGTCCCAGCACTTTGTTTCCGACTACATTTGTTGTTAAAAATGTGGCACTTGAAACCACTCCGAACAGCAACGCGCATCCTGTCACCACAACGGCCTTTGGCATCTTCTTTTTTGGTTTTTCATGATGCTCCGGGTTCGGCTGACTGCTATAAGATGAATCATTCTGCGGTTCCTCAGAATGGTAATAATTGTATTGATTCTCCATATCAATTCCTTCTTTCTCTTGTATTTTATACTGCTATCATACCGTCCTTTTGTGATGAAACTGTGTTCAATCCTTTAACAATTCTTGAAACCAGCTTTATTTATTCTACTGTTACAGATTTTGCCAGGTTTCTCGGTTTATCCACATCGCATCCTCTTCCGACGGAAATGTAATATCCGAACAGCTGAAGCGGAATGATCGCCAGAGAATTTGCAAAATATCGATTGGTCTGCGGAATGTATACAACGTAATCTGCCGCTTTTTCAATCTCATGATTTCCTTCATTTGTAATGGCAAGAACAAATGCTCCTCTGGTCCTTACTTCCACGATATTGCTGATGCTCTTTTTGTACAGCTCTTTCTGTGTAAGAATCGCTGTTACCAGTGTTCCCTCTTCGATCAGAGAAATGGTTCCGTGTTTCAATTCTCCCGCAGCATATGCCTCTGAATGGATATAAGAAATCTCTTTTAATTTCAGAGATCCTTCCATGGAAATCGCATAATCGATTCCTCTTCCGATAAAGAATACTTCTCTCGCTGCCAGATAACGGTTGGCAAACTTCTGGATGCGATTCTTGTTATTTAATAACAGCTCCACCTGCTCCGGAAGTTTCTGAAGATCTTCAATATATCCCCGCATTTCCGAATCTGTGATTTTCCCTCTCACAAATGCAAATTTCATGGCCAGCAGATACAATGCGATCAACTGACTGGAGTATGCTTTTGTTGTCGCAACCGCAATCTCTGGTCCCGCCCATGTATACATGACATTATCTGCCTCTCTTGCGATAGAACTTCCGACAACATTGACAATTCCAAGTACCTTTGCCCCTCTCTGCTTTGCTTCACGCAGTGCCGCCAGAGAATCTGCAGTCTCTCCTGACTGGCTGATGATCACAACCAATGTTCCGTCCCCCATGATCGGATCACGGTATCTGAACTCAGAAGCCAGATCTGTTTCCACCGGAATCCGAGCCATTCCTTCCATCACATATTTTGCAGTAACTCCCGCATGATATGCAGATCCACAGGCCACGATCATGATTTTGCGGATTGCCTTGATTTCCTCATCAGACATCCCAAGCTCTTCGATCACGATATCATTTCCTTTGATGCGCGGTGAAAACGTATCCAGAATTGCTTTTGGCTGCTCATACATCTCTTTCAGCATAAAATGCTCATATCCGCCTTTTTCTGCTGCATTGGCATCCCACTCAATATGCTCAGGAGTTTTCTCGATTTCTTCTTCATCTACATTGAAAAACTGCATCGAATCTTTTTCCATACGTACAATCTCTTCATTTTCAATAAAATATACATCTCTTGTATATTTCAGCACTGCCGGAACATCGGATGCGATCACACATCCGTTTTCTGTCTCTCCCACGATCAACGGACTGTCTTTTCGCACTGCATAAAGTTCATCCGGATGATCCTGGAACATGATCCCAAGTGCATAGGACCCTTCTACTCGATGCATTACCTTTGTAATCGCCTGCAGAGGGTTTCCCTGATAATAGTAATCCAGAAGATGTGCCAGTACTTCGGTATCTGTCTCCGACACAAACTCATACCCTTTTTTCTCCAGCTTCTGTTTGAGTTTCAAATAGTTTTCAATAATTCCATTGTGCACAACAACAATATTTTTATTTTTGTTATAATGTGGATGTGCATTTACATCTGACGGTTCACCATGTGTTGCCCATCTGGTATGACCGATCCCGATTGTTCCCGGCATTGTCTGTCCGTCATGTGTCAGTTCACTGAGCACCTTTAAACGACCTTTTGATTTTTCTGTCTGAATCTCTGCTCCGTCATAGACTGCAATTCCGGCTGAGTCATATCCTCTGTATTCCAGCTTTGATAATCCATCCAGCAAAATCGGCGCTGCCTGCTTTTCTCCTACATATCCTACAATTCCACACATATCTTTCTCCTCCTTATACTCTCCTTAAAGTGACTATTTATAAATAAAATCGGGGCATACCACAGACTCTCCCTGTTGTTTGCCCCAATTTCTTATAAATCTATAAAATCTACATCATAGCTGTCTTTTTCTTCACGAGCAGACGATCTTCGTTTTGGCTGATACTCTGGAACATCATCCTCTTCTTCATCATCATAGTCCTCATACTCATCGTATTCGTCGTCATAATCATCGTATTCGTCGTCATAATCATCATCTTCATACTCGTCATCGTCGTACTCTTCAAAATCATCCTCATATTCATCCGAATCGTCCTCGTATGTGTCGTAATCATCTTCCCCATATTCGTCATCATCTTCGTACTCTTCGTATTCATCAGGATCTTCGTCATCTGTTTCCTCTTCGTCTTCGAAGTCATCTACAAAATCATCCTCTTCGTCCTGATATCCTTTGAACTGTTTACGAGATTTTTTCTCAACAACTGCACGACTTCCTTTTGAATTCCCGATGGATTCATGCTCATCGTAGAATTCATCAAGTTCTTCATTTCTTCTGCGTAATTTCACGCCGACTACAATAATAATGATGATCAAAATTAAAATAACCGCCCAGGCTGCTGCTACAACAATCAGCACCTGATCCTGAAGAAAGTTTTTTACTTTATCTATCAGTGTTGTCGAAGAACTTGTACTCTTTTCTTTTACATCTGTGACTGGATATCTCTGGTACGTTTCATCCTTTGTATCATACTGGTAGAACGATTCCTCTCCTGATTCGTTCATCGCATACATCAGATAAAAGTCCTCACTCTCTGAATTCTGCCATACCGGGAAAGTCAGTGTGCCGACTGTCAGTTTTGTTTTCTTAAACTGAGACGGCAGTCCTTTTCCATCATTTGTTCCCAACAAAAAGATATAACTGGAATCTGTAATCGACACCATCTCTGTAATCGCAAATGAGTTATCTTTTTCATTGTAAAGTGCCATCACTGGGTCTTTGTCTCCCTCAACCAGATACACAAAATACTTTCCGGAAGTTTCCTGCAAAATCGCGTTTACAGTTTCTCCGTTATACTCCATCGTAGTTCTGCTGCATCCGTCCGGAACAAGCGCGTCGGAAAAATCATTGTAAATTGTGTATGTGACTCCGTCGATCTCTACACTTCCCGTTCCTGTGGCCACCGCAGTGGTCCCTGCTGAGCTCTCTGACGATGTTCCGTCCCCTGCCTCCACGGTAACTGTGGAATCACCTGTTGTCAGATTTAAAGTTTCATCAGAATACAGATAAGAGGTATAATCTGACACCTCCAGCTTTGTTGCTCCTTCTTTCAGCGCTTTAAAGACCATGGTATACTCCAGCTCTGAAACAGTTCCATCCCCGGTAGCCTCCAGCTTCACCGTTCCGTCCCCACCGGTTGCATTGGTTCCGCTGACAAACTCCAGTGCTGCTTTGTCATATGTTACTGTGACAAAACCATCCCCGATTGCTTCTCCACCAGTACTGATCTTAGCTTTGACTGTAACATCCTCTCCTACTTTTGCTGTAGGATCCGAAAACTGAAGCGTTCCTTCTGCCGCATGTACAGACACTGAAGGATACAGCATCAGAAAGCACACTGCAAACAAAAGAATCCCTATCTTTTTCAACGACTTCATGTACATCTCCTCTTTCCTGTCTCTCGACTTTTCTTCGTATAAATAAAAACTGTTTTTCCCTTATTCTAAGCTCTCTCCACCGGTATCACCACTGTCGCCGGTTCCGGTATCCGGTATCTGGGAATTACTGTCGCTGCTTCCACTGTCTGTACCGCCGCCATCTGACGGAGGTACATAATCACCGCCGGTATCTTCTGTATACCCATTACCAGAGCTGCCATCTCCATAGCCACTGTCCTGATATCCGCCAGTTCCATAACTGTTATCTGTGTAGCCGCTGTCATATCCGGAATAATCCTGAGAATATCCATACTCATCATATTCTGTATCGTAAGATTCTCCCGTATCATACGTGGAGTTGGAAATATCCTCACTGATACTTTGTACCGTAGAAGACGGTGTATAATCGTTCTCTCCAAATAAGAACTGGTGCAGCTTCGTCACATCGGATGCCAGATCTGTCGCTACAACAGAATTTCCAACATCAAGATCAGCCGTTGTACTTTCATACGGAAATCCCTGCGTCTCTCCAAATTTATAAGACTTCACGTCTTTTGCATAAGCAATCGTCTCCGTCAGTGTAAAATTCGTCTTCACGTTGTCAAACACCTTATCAATGATCTTGTTGATCGTGGAAAGTTTTGCTTTCTGCGCTTTTATCGCAATCTGCTCCAGTACTTGCCGCTGTCTCTCTGTTCGCTTATAATCGTCACCGCCGCCGTATCTGAGACGGGCATAAGCCGTTGCCTGTACTCCATTCAAATGCTGCTGTCCTAACTGCGTAAACGGAGCTGAATCCACTCCTGTATTTTTAATCACTTCTACAACATAGTTGTTCAGATACGGAATGATGTCCATGCCATTTTCCGCTTCTTCTACATTAATATCAATTCCGCCAAGGGCATCTATCACATGAACTAAAACGGAAAAATCCACTGACACATAGTGCTCAATATTCAGATCCAGATTCTTATTGAGCATAGCAACCGCTTCTTCTTCACCGCCGTAAGCATATGCTGCATTCGCTTTATTGTAAGTTCCATCTGAAAGCTGCAGAAGCGTATCTCTGTACACAGAAACCAGCTTGATTTCCTTTGTCTCACGGTTCAGAGACGCCACCATAATCGTATCACTTCGGGATCCCATCTCCTCATCTGTCTCACGCGTATCCAGACCAAACAGTGCAACAGTCAGGTAACCGGTACCGCTGATCTCTGCTTCCTCCGAAATCGCAAGCTTATCCGGATTTAATGCAACACCGCCAATTTTTCCCCATTTTGCCGCAACCACTGCAACGGTTGCTGTAATCAGCAGGATCAGAACTCCCATCAGAATCGCCACTGCTTTTTTCCCTGGAGACCAAGATGCAAATCCTCTCTTTGCCCTCTTTCTCGAACGCCCCTTCTGTGAAGGTCTTCCATTCACAGACCGCCTCCCATTTGCAGAAGTGCTGCCGGACGGTCGTTTTCTCTGGGCGGATTGCTGCCTCTGCGTTTTGTCCCTGTCGTCTCCCATCTGGTTTCTTTGCTCCGGACGGCGGCGCGGCTGCCCCGACCTCTGAGAACTTCTTCTGTCCGCTCCGGACATTACTGCTCTCGAACGCCTTCTTGTATCTCCCATAATTCTATCCTTTCTCATGGCATACATCATAGATTGCCTAAAATATGCACTTTAACATCATACAATATTTTCCTTCAAACATCAATGAAAAAACTGTGAATTTCAAGTTTCTCTCCAGTATCGTGGATTCATCGTACATTTCAAAATCAGCCACCGGGGCAGTTTCTTATAATTTTTCCCCAGTTTATATCCCATGTACTTCCAGCCACTCTTGCATACAAGAGATACCAGAAGCCATGGTCTGCCCGACTTCAGCAGATATTTTGCTGTATCCTTCACCAGACGCATCCCTTCTCCTTCAGAAGGTACTCCTTCAAAAATCTCCGGATGATCTGCCTGTGAGACCGCCAGGTCAAAATTCCGGTGAAACTGCTGTCTGCAGTTATAATTGTGAGAATGGATCACTTTTGCATCTGCCGCATAATAAATCTTCCATCCCTCCTGAACCATTCTGCCTGCCAGGATCATGTCTTCATTGAAAATCGTTTTTCGTACAAATCCTCCAAGCCTTTCGTATACATCCTTTTGGTATGCTGCACAGACATTAGAGCAGAAATAGGTTTTGATTCCCAGTTTGGAAAGATCTTCTTTGGATTTCAATCTGCTGGTTTTCGGATAATTAAATTCTCTTGTATAGCGCTCAATAAACTGACAATCCGCTGCCGGCAGCTGTCTTGCATAAACTGCTGCTACGTTTTCATACGAAAATCCGTAAAGCAGACGCTCGATCAGAAATTGATCCGCCGGCATAGCATCCTGGGTCATGTAGACAAGAATCTCCGCATCTGACATCTCAGCTCCCAGATTTCTCGTACCACCGTGATCAAACTCTTCCGGCAGAATCCGGTGGATCTTGACTCTGTCAGAAATCGTATACAACTCTTTTGGAAAGATCCCGCTCTCTGTATCGATCAAATAGATCCGATTGACCTGAACACTCTGGTTTAACAGACGTTTTACCAGCTGTACGCATCTCTGATCCGGCTTATACGTAGGGATCAGCACATCCACTGTTCTATTTCCTTCCATGTGATCCTTTTCCTTTCCTGCGATATCCGACAAACCAGTACATCATCAAAGTCAGTGCCAACCAGAACCAGGTCGTCGGATTACTGAACCAGGTCGTAAAAAAGGCAAGCCCCAGATAAATCGCAATCTGTCCATAAAACATATACGTCATCGGATTTTTCTTCTGACGCACCAGAATTGAAACTGCTGCTGCAGTCAGACCGATTATAAACGCAAACAAAGCGGTTCCGATGATTCCAAAATCATAGTAGGCATCATAAAACATCGTTAACGTCGTAAGCTCTGTTTTTGTGACAAAATCCGGAATTGTCACCAGCTGCGGAAATACAAATTTCAATCCCGTCAGTGCAAAAAACGGAAACAGCATCTGCAGTCCCCATGTGTGCGCTGTCAACTGCTCTACCATACAGTTAAAATTCTCAAAATTATTGGCTACATAAATATACGGCTGTGTAATAAAAATTGGCATTTTGGAATTTTTCATCTCAAAAATTCCATTTAAATAAGTCACATTATGCCGTCTTGCAACTGTCAGAAGTACATACACCGGAATCATGATCAATAAACCTGTGACGATCATCTTCCATGTGATTTTTTTATACAACATCAGATACATCACTGCCGCAAAGCCAACCGCAAACAACAGCTGAAATCTGGAGACACATAAAATTGGAATCGCCACTGCAGTCAGGTTTCCTGCAATTAAAAGGATCCATGTCCTGCCCGAAATTTTTTCTGTAACCTTGGTATACAATACAGTCAGCGCTGGAATCAAAATGCAACTGATTGTAAAATAGTGCACTCCCGAAATATGAAAATAAGAATATGCATGAGGCGCTGAATTGAACAATGGAATATAACCTACCACCACTGCCTCCAACGTAAAACATGCAATGGAAGCTGCCATCAGTCCGAAGATGCAGATCAGAATCCGCTTTGCCGAGATCTCATCTCTTTTTACTTCCTGCCTCTGTTCTTTCGAAAAACGGCCAAGCCAGAGATCATATCCCAGATTGAAACACACATAGATCAGAAAAAAGGTCAGCCATGTCACATTACTCCAGTCACTCTGCAGCCTGCTGAGCTTCAGGCATGCGATGCCTTCTCCGCCTACCCATGCCAGCGTAAAAAGCCCCCGCATATCCACAAGATTTTTTGTCTTTCTAAAATTCCATATAAACAAAAACATTGCCTCTGCCATCAGAAGTACTGCAGTCACATAATCCAGATGTGCCTTTGCAGCCAATACCGCTGCCGCATAAACTAAAGTATAAGAACTATATTCGATTTTTCTGTCTGCGATTATTTTTCGTAACATTTTTTTCCTCTTTCGCTACTGTGCATAATTTTCCGGATAAACACCCGTCAGATAAGCCACATCCTGACTGATCTGCTGTACTTCGTCCGAAGGCTGGTATCCAGTCTCTCCAAAAAGCTGCTCATGGAGCTGTCTTACATTGTCCGCATGTCCGATCGCAACCGCATAAGAGCCTTCCAGTCCAATGACATTTTCACTGGTCGTAATATCAAACGGAAAGCCTTTTGTCTCTCCAATTTTGTATCGGAATATATTCAGTCCCAGTTTCATGATATCCGGTGTCGTCATATTCGTTGATATTTCCGGCAGTACCTGATCCAGAATTTTATTCCATTTTACCGGTCCTGCTGTCTTCAGCTTCTGAATCATCTTCTGCAATATGATTCTCTGGCGCTCTGCACGCTTAAAGTCATCTCCGGCTGTATAACGGATCCTGGTATAGGAAACTGCCTGTATTCCATCCAGATTGTGAACTCCCGGAGAATTCTCATCCAGGGTATGTGTCTGCCGTCCTACCACCTGTGAGGTTTCTGCCGTATATCCATTCAGCCAGAATATTTCCTCACTGGTCAGCTCTACTTCCACCCCACCCAGGATATCTATGATATCTGCAAGCGAATTGAAATTTACAGAAGCATATTTTGTAATATCCAGATCCAAGTTCCGGTTGAGCATTGCCACTGCCTCCTGCGGACCTCCAAAGGAATACGCCGCATTTGCTTTCTCATAAGAACCATCCTGCTGCTTTAGCAGCGTATCCCGATATACGGAAATGATCTTTACATCTCCGGTCTTATTGTTGATGCTGACAATCATAATACTGTCACTTCTCACGCCGCCACTTAGCTCTCCGTCTCTGGAATCCAACCCGAACAATGCCACATTCGTGTATCCCTTCGGTGTCTCATGTAGTTCCAGGCTGCTCTCATCCAGTGTATTATGGTTGAGATGATCCAGCTTGTACATCATAAATGCCGCCAAAACAAGAACCGCAAGTATCAGAAATTCCAGGACCAAAAACAGGATTCCCCGCCTTTGTCTTTTTTTATTCAATCGTTTTCTCTGCTGCAGTGATATTCGATCTCTTCTGCGAAACATAGATCCGCCTCCGTTTTAGTATGCGTTTTTGTTGATAAAGCCTTTCAGAAACGTCAGCAGGATAATCTTAAAATCCAGTCCCAACGTCCAGTTTTCAATATAATACAGGTCACACTCAATCCGCTTCCGGATCGAAGTATCTCCACGATAGCCATTCACCTGTGCCCATCCGGTCAGTCCCGGACGCACCTGATGCTTGATCATATATCTTGGGATCTCTTCCTTAAACTTTTCTACAAATAATGGTCTCTCTGGTCTCGGACCAACCAGGCTCATATCTCCTTTGAGCACATTGAATAGCTGTGGAAGCTCATCAATGCTGGTCTTCCGGATAAATTTTCCTACCGGAGTCACTCTCGGATCATCTTTTGTCGTCCAGCCCTTCTTCTCTTCGCTCTCTTTCTGTACGATCATGGAACGGAACTTATACATGTAGAACGGCTTGTTCTGCAGCCCGATCCGCTCCTGTTTAAAAATCAGCGGTCCCGGTGCAGTCAGCTTGATCAGCACAGATACAACCAGCATCACAGGTGAAAAAAGAATGATCGCAACGATCGCACCAAAAATGTCCACTGCCCGCTTCACAAACTTATTCAAAGCATTATTAAGCGGTACATGACGGATATTGATCACAGGAAGTCCCTGAATATCTTCTGTATATGGTTTTGTCGGAATGATATTGTTATAATCCGGAATAAACTTTGTATGCACACCTGATTTTTCACACATATTTACAATATATTCCAGCTTGTGATACTCATCCAGTCCCAGTGTGATCGCAATCTCATCGATCTGATTCTGCGGAAGAATGACCAGCAGATTGTCGATACTCCCGATCACCTTGACCCCTTTATACTCCATTCCTCTCGGCTGGTGGTCATCCAGAATTCCCCGCACGGCATATCCCCACTCCGGGTTTGCAAGAATCCGGTCAATATACTGCTCTGCCGCGCGGCTGTAGCCAACCAGAATCATATGTTTCTGATTATATCCGTTCTTTCTCGCCTTGCGCAAAACCATCCTCACCATATTTCTGGCAAATACTTCCATGGTAATATTGACAAAGCAGAAGATAAATACTACCCATCTGGAATATCTGTCTGAAAGCTTTGCAAGGAAAAATACCATGGTCACACCCATCAGGCCGATCACATTCGCCTGTACTACATGCCAGGCTTCCAGCCTTCTTCCCTGTACCCGCTTCGGCGTGTAGAGCTGAAATGCGTAATACAGGATCAAATAGGACGGCACCAGAAAAAACAGTACCTTCATATACTCTCTCAGTGACAGATACCATGGATCCAGGTCAAATAATCCGCTCCGAAAACGGATATACCAGGACAGCACATATGCTACAATGATCACTCCTGCATCCAGCACAACCTGAATACGGTTTAATAATTTCTGATTTTCTTTTATCATAATACGACCTTCCGTTATCTTACTTATAAAAACACATTATCTATGATATAATACAATACTTTATTTCAATGGACAAGCACAAACTTGATTTTAACAGTATTTTATTCATTTTTCCGTAATATTTTCGTAATTTTTAATAAACATATGTTTGTATAGAAAAACAGAACCGAATTTGATATAATACATTCGCGAAATAAATTACAGCAGTAATAGAAATGAGGAGCACATGAAAGTTACTATCATTATTCCCAATTATAACGGAAAACATTTTATGGAGCCCTGTCTGGCTTCTTTAAATGAACAGACTTGCCGGGATTTCAAGATCCTGATCGTGGACAATGCCTCCACGGACGGAAGTCTGGAATATATGGAACAGACTTACCCTGATATCGAAGTGTTGGCCCTGGATTCTAACTATGGATTCAGCCGTGCGGTCAATGAAGGGATACGTCACGCAGATACCCCGTACGTCATTCTTTTAAACAATGATACAACCGTGGATTCTCGTTATGTCGAAGAGATGATCCGGGCGATCGAGGTCTCTGACCGGATTTTTTCTGTGAGCAGCAAGATGATCCAGATGTACCACCCCGATCTGATCGACAGCGCAGGAGATCTCTATACCTTGATGGGCTGGGGGGTATGCCGGGGAGCCGGACGACCGGTTTCGAATTACACCGAAGATGACACGGTATTTACGGCCTGTGCCGGAGCTGCGATCTACAGGCGAAGCGTGTTTGATGAAATCGGCTTCTTTGACGAAAGCCATTTTGCCTATCTGGAAGATATCGATGTTGGTTACCGTGCCATGATCTACGGCTATAAAAACCGGTTCTGCGCTTCCGCTCTTGTGTACCACGTCGGAAGTGGAACGAGCGGTTCCAAATATAACACTTTTAAAGTGAAACTATCTGCCCGCAACAGTGTCTGGCTGAATTACAAAAATATGCCGCTTTTGCAGCTGATCCTGAATTTCATTCCATTACTTTTGGGATATCTGGTGAAATATTTATTTTTCTGCAAAATCGGATTTGGAACAGATTACAAAAACGGAATCAAAGAAGGAATCCATGGTCTGTCCAAATGCCGCAAGGTTCCGTTTCGGATGGAGCATCTAGGCAGCTATATCCGGATCGAATTTGCCCTGATACGCCACACATTCGGTTATGCGGCCGACTGGCTGAAAAGAAAATTATTGCATAAATAGAAAACACCCTGTAAGGGAAGCCTGCACATACTGCCGGATCCCCTTACAGGGTGCTTTTTATTCTTTTTTAAGAAAATCTTGTCATATAGCCCGGATACTCCGCGTGTCCTGTGGCAAGCATTTCTCCGTTTACTGTAATGTGAATTTTTGCACAATGGTAAACGTCCAAATACGTGTTGCAGATGCTTCCGATCACCAGATATTCTGCAGAAGATCCCATCTCTTTAATGTAAGTCCCAAACTTTTCGGAGAGATCCAGATCAATGACCTGTTCTCCATCCTTTTCTTTCTTTGTAAAACTTAGAACTGTGGTATCCGATGGAAGAACTCCGGCTGCTGCCAACTGAGAAAGGACAGTTTCCGGTGTGATTGCCTCAAGTGAAACCTCTTTTTTATCAAAGCCGGATACATCCTTGTTCTGGGCATACACAGTAATTGTTCCTGCTCCCAGATTATTTGCATCCTGTGTGTTTTCTGTCTGCTCCTGCTGTGTCTGGTCTTGTTCATTCTGTCCGTCCTGATTGACATCCTGATCAGATGTGTCATTGTCCTGATCCTCTTTCTGCTCTTCCTGTGTTGCATTTTGTTCCGGAGTTGATTCTGTTGTTTTTCCACAGGCTGTAATTCCAAACATCAGCACAACCACTGTCAAAATTCCCAATACATATTTTTTCTTCATACTCCCATTCCCCCCTTAACGGATTTCTGACAGATATCTTTTCAAGGCATCCTGCCAGGTTGGAAGCGGCGTGAAGCCGTTTTTCTTCAGTTTAGATTTGTCCATTCTGCTGTTGTGAGGGCGTTTTGCCTTTGCCGGAAATTTGTCGCTTGTCACCGGAACTACATTGACATCCATTCCTGCCTGCGCAAAAATCTCTTTTGCAAATTCATACCAGGTGATATATCCCCCTTCATTTGTCACATGATATTTTCCATAAGCATCTTTTTCCAGCATATCCACAAGCAGTCTGGCAAGATCATAAGTATACGTCGGAGTTCCTACCTGATCATCCACAACTGTCAGAGTATCATGTGTCTCTCCCAGATTCAGCATGGTCTTGATAAAATTCTTTCCATTCACACCGAAGACCCACGCGATACGAACAATATAATATTTGTCCAAGAGACGTTCCACAGCCTGTTCTCCCTCATATTTGGTCTGTCCGTAAATATTCAGTGGCTGTGTTACTTTATCATCCGGCTCCCACGGACGTGTTCCTTCTCCCTCAAACACATAATCTGTACTGATATAGATCATCGGGATATCAAGTGCCTTACATACTTTTGCAATATTCTCAGTACCTTCAGCATTAACTTTTCTGCACATTTCTTCATTGTCTTCCGCAGCATCCACTGCCGTCCATGCTGCGCAGTGAACAACGCTGTCTACTTTTGCCTCACGAATGACAGAATCTACTGCTGCTGCATCTGTGATGTCCATCTCTTCAACATCTACACCAACACCTTCATATCCCCGCTTTGCGAGTTCATTCATAACATCATGGCCAAGCTGACCTTTTACTCCTGTTACTAATGCTTTCATAAATTGTCCTCCTTCGCAGTCTCAGCTTGCAACTATTTGCATATTTCTCAAAATCATCCCAAACGGAACGGACCATATTCAATCGGGAAGTTTTTATTGTAATATGGATCTCCTTTCCTCAAAAGATCTCCCCAATATTTCTGGAACAGAGCAATCTCACCTTCAAATCTTCGGATTTTTTCAGGTGTATCCTCATATCCTCTGGATTTTGACTCATAATGATGCCATAAAGAGTGCGCATTGTAAACTACCAGTTTTCCGGTTTTCCGAACCTTCAAACAGAAATCAACATCATTTAATCCTACCTTGAATTCTTCTCTGAATCCGCCTACTTCTTCAAATGCTTTTCTGTCTACCATCATACATGCCGCTGTTACCGCACTATAATTACAGTTGATTCTCGGTCTTACCATGTAGCCGTAATCATCTTTATCAAGTCCGGTAAACACATGCCCTGCAAAGCCTCCGAATCCAAGCACGATTCCTGCATGCTGCACGCTATCATCTTCATATAAGAGCTTTGCTCCTACGATTCCCACATCTTCTCTCATACAGCAGCCAAGAAGTTCACTGACTGCAGTCTCATTGATTACTTCAGTATCATTGTTCAGGAACAGATAGTAATCACCCTTGGCAAATGTAACGCCAAAATTATTGATTGCTGCATAATTAAATTCATTTTCCCATTTTACAACTTTTACATTCTCATACTTCTTCTGTATTTCTTCATAATATGAAAATGTTTTTGCCTCTTCACTGTTATTCTCTACGATAATAATTTCAATATTACGATAACTGCTCTTTTCAAACAATGAGCGAATACACGTGTCCAGATCCTGCGTATGATCTTTATTTGGGATAATAACAGAAACCAGTGGATTTCCCGTTGTTTCATAAATCACATGGTACATTCCCCATAACGGCATATGTTCAACTTTTACCTTTACACCGGTTCTCTCGAAATGACCTTCTATCGCCTTTTTCCCTGCTTCATATGCATACATCTTACTTGCCGGATTTTCAGCAACTGATCCGCCATGCATTCTCCAGTGGTATAAAATCATCGGAATATGTTTGATACTTTCCGCGTTTTCAATACAGCGGAACATCAGATCATAATCCTGGGAACCATCATATTCGCTTCTAAATCCGCCTATTTTATCTATAATTTCTTTCTTCACAACAAAAAAGTGTGTAATATAGTTGTGCGAATAAAACAGATCCGGGCTCCAGTCCGGCTTAAAATTCGGATCCATATGTTCGGACAGATCACCTGACACCTTATCTTCATCCGTGTAAAGAATATCATACTTTTTCTTCTGAAGCGCTTTTGTTACTTCAAAAAGAGCGTTTGGACCAAGTATATCATCATGATCAAATAATCCAACATATTCTCCTGTTGCCAGTTCTAAAGCACCATTTGTATTCCCTGCGATTCCAAAATTCTTTTCCAGTATCTGATATTTAATTCTTGTATCTTTTGCAGCATATTCTGCAAGTACCTGCTCTAATTCCGGATTGCCTTCACTGCCGTCTCCAATACATAATTCCCAATTCGGATATGTCTGTGCAACTACAGAATCGATCATCTCACGCAAAAACGGAATCGGAGTGTTATAAGTCGGCACGATAATGCTGAATTTCGGCTGATATTCAAACACTTTTTTTCTCTGTTTTTTCAGTTCCTCTTCTGTCACTTTATGAGCTTCATACCACTCACTATAAGGGATTCCATTGACGTGAACGCCTTTTTTCAGACGACTGATCAACTTTTTAGCTCCATTCTTCTTCAGATATGCACATCCTTTTACAATGTTCTCTCCATTAAGATTATGCAGTATCATCTTTACAGTACCAACCTGAGATAATCTTCTGTTTGCTTTTACAACTTCTTTGTAGACAATCTTTTTTCTTACAGAATTATATCCATCGCTGATCACAAATGTGTAAGTTTTATCCTGATCTCCAAGAAATTCCACAATAAATCCGCAATATTTCTTTTCTTTATCTACCATTCCAAGTTTGTACAAATCATCTCTGTTAACCATACGGACTGTCTTATCAACATTCTGACCTGACGCATCTAATATTTGATATTCCATGTCCCGCGCCTTTTTTTCAGAAATCGCCCATCCTCCGATGCTGTATTTCACAGCATCTCCTTTTTCTTCTGGTCTTACATACTCTAAATGATAAGAAATGCTTCTTGTATCTGTAATCTTCTCTATCTTTGCTTCATTCAATGACACAATCTTCTTTTTCTCATTTCCGCTTACAGCATAAAGCTCCAATGCTTTTGGAGCTTCTGCTTCTGGATTTACTGGAATGGTCATAGAGAATCCACACGACAATTCCGGCTGATATTTCGCCATTTTTTGTGTGACATCTCTTCTCGCAATCTTTTGTATATCAAATTTCACTGCTTTCCCATTTACCAAAACCTGATACTCAACTTTTTCTCCCGAAACCGAAAAACACCAACCGCCAATGATAAAGCAGGATTCATTACCCATTTTCTTATATTTTATTGCGTCAATATAGGATTTGAAATTCATGCTGTTCCTCCAAACTGATGATTACTTAAAAAGTCTGTTTAAAAATGTGATCAAAAACACAAGATAAGCAATCAATCCTAACAATACAATAAATGTCTCCGTATTGAAATATTTCATTTGTTCCTTCATCACAAGCACCTGCGATGACTCTTTCCCGTTTATCGACAGCTTTCCGTCTTCGTTCAGACTGCGGTCCGTTGTCATAACAGTAACCCCGTGCTCTGATTTTATACTTTCTGTCTCAATTGTGAGAACATACTGTTTTCCTTTACTTTCTTCCAATTCAGAAAGTTTTAAAACCATATTTTTGCTATTATCTACTTCACCAGCTGTAAACTCGCCTTTTGCCACAACTTTTTCACTTTCCGTCTCTGTCAATGTCCACGCATACTCCGCTTCACATTCTTGTCCCAGATTACTCATTGTCAACTCCAGGCTGTTTAATCCATTCTGTGTACACGTAAACTGCTGGCTGACTTTACTTCCTCCTGTCAGCTCTCCCACATTTGTATAAAGTGTACTGTCAATGTTATTATCATAAATTTCTGCCGGCCAGGTTCTGAACGAATAAATAACGGCAAACAAAATACCTACGATTGCCACTATTACATATTTCCATTTTTTCATCAACTTTGCCTCTCTGTTATACTTGATATGCCTCTCTGTATTCCGGACATACCTCTTCTGTTGTTCCTGCTTTTACAATATGGCCTTTTTCTATCCAGATAGCCCTTTTGCAAAGCTTCTGCACCTGTTCAATACTGTGTGACACAAACAAAATAGAGGTATCCTCTTTCATCATATTCTGTATCCGTCTTTCACACTTTTCCTGAAAACGGAAATCTCCTACAGAAAGCACCTCATCTACAATCAAAAGATCCGGGTTTCCAATTGTCGCAATGGAAAATGCAAGTCTTGCCAACATACCGGAAGAAAAATTCTTAATCGGCACATTCATAAAATCCCGCAATTCCGAAAACTCCACAATATCCTCATAATGCTTTTGCATCTCCTGTCTTCCGTATCCAAGAATTGCCCCGTTTAAATATATATTTTCTTCAGCTGTCAGATCATGGTCAAACCCTGCACCCAATTCAATAAGCGGTGCAATACTTCCATATACTTTTACGCTTCCCTTTGTCGGTTTTAATACTCCTGCGATTGTCTTTAAAAGCGTACTTTTTCCACATCCGTTTAATCCAATCAATGCTACAGAATCCCCTCTGTTCATGGAAAAACTGATGTCCTGCAGTGCCCAGAATTCATCGAAGGATATCTGACCTTTTAGCCGTTTCACCAAATAATCTTTCATGCTGTCTATTTTTTCCGATGAAAGGTTAAACTTTATGGACACATTTTCCACATCCACAATTCTCTGTTCCATAGTCTTCTCCTTATTTTATGTTTTTACAGATTCAAGATAAAGGTATCCTGTTTTTTATAGAATACATACAACCCGATAGCCAACACGATTCCGGATATTCCTATCGCGGCCACAAAGCTTCCGATTGACGGCATAACTCCGTAAATCACAAGATCACGGAACATATTCATAATGATTGTCAGCGGATTCAAACTTACAATCGTATAGATCAGGGATCCTTCTGACAAAAATGTCATTGGATAAATAACCGGACATAAATAAGTCAGCGCTGTAAGGAAGACTCCGTATAAATGCATGATATCTCTGAATTTTACAGTCGCAGTCGCCAGTATAAGTCCAACTCCGGTTGCAAGCACAATCACACAAAAAAGAGGAATGATCCCCAGAAACAGCGTGTAATGTAACTCCATACGCATAAATACCATTACTAAAATCAGTGCTGCGAAAGATGCCATAATATTAATCACACTGGATGCGATCCGTGCAAAAGTAAACAGATATTTAGGAATATACACCTTCTTAATCAATGGCGCATTGTTTAAAATCGAAGTCATTGCACTTGATGTAGCTTCCGAGAAAAAATTGTACATTACCTGACCACTTAAAATATATACAGGATAGTTTTCCACATTAAACCGAAGCAAATGAGAAAATACGATAGACAGCACAGCCATCATAAGCAGCGGATTCAGCAATGTCCAGAGTACGCCCAGTACAGATTTTCTATATTTAATCTTCACATCTCTCATAACGAGTTCGCCTAACAGCGGACGAAACTTCTGGAAATTTCTAACATACTGTATCATGTTGTGCTCCTCTTACTTCTTTAATTCTTTAATTCCGCCCCATTTCTGATCCTTTTCAGAAATTGTCAGTTCCATATCTTCCGGAATCGGCCATTCAATTCCAATATCCGGATCATTCCATGCGAGACCGCCTTCATCATTCGGATGATAAAAATCTGTACATTTATATGCAAATTCTGCTGAATCAGACAATACTACAAATCCATGCGCAAAATCCTTTGGAATAAAAAACTGTTTTTTATTCTCTGCTGATAACAGTACGCCATACCATTGTCCGTATGTTTTAGAATCTTTTCTCAGATCCACTGCAACATCAAAAACTTCTCCGCTCACTACACGCACTAATTTATCCTGTGGATAATTGATCTGAAAATGAAGCCCTCTAAGTACTCCTTTTTTGGAAGATGACTGATTATCCTGCACAAATTCCATATCAATTCCTGCTTCTTTATAATCATTATAATTATAGGTCTCCATAAAATAACCTCTCTCATCACCAAAAACTGTTGGAGTAATCACCTTCAGACCTTCTATCTCACATGTTTCTACTTTAATTTTACCCATAATAGTCTTTTCCTCCTGCTTCTAATTCTGATCGATATACTTTCCATCCAATACATCTTTCAGATAACGACCATACTGATTTTTCTGATAGAGTTCACATGCTTTCTGCAATTCTTCTTTATCAATCCATCCGTTGTTGTATGCAATTTCCTCTAAGCACGCAATCTTTCTGTTCTGATGTGTCTCCACTGTCTTTACAAAATTTGTTGCGTCGACCAACGATTCATGTGTTCCTGTATCAAGCCATGTAAATCCCTGACCTAATAACGCCACATCCAGATTTCCTTTTTCCAGATAAATTCTGTTCAAATCTGTAATCTCCAGTTCCCCTCTTGCACTTGGTTTGATCTGCTTCGCATATTCTACTACGTGGTTATCATAGAAATACAAACCGGTAACTGCATAATTAGACTTTGGATGTTCTGGTTTTTCTTCCAGAGAAACGGCTTTTCCATCCTGATCAAATTCAACAACACCAAAACGCTCCGGATCATCCACATAATATCCAAATACCGTAGCTCCCTCTTCTTTTGCCGCTGCCGCTTTCAATCTCTTACTCAGACCATGTCCGTGGAAAATATTATCTCCCAGGATCATTGCACAGCTTTCTCCGTCAATAAATTCTTCTCCCAGCAAGAATGCCTGAGCCAGTCCATCCGGTGACGGCTGTACCTTATAACTGAGTTGAATTCCAAACTGTTTTCCATCTCCAAGCAATTCCTCAAATCTTGGCGTATCTACAGGTGTAGAAATAATCAGGATCTCCCGGATTCCTGCTTCCATTAAAATACTGAGCGGATAATAAATCATCGGCTTATCATATATCGGCAACAGCTGTTTGCTTGTCACTTGTGTTAATGGGTATAACCTTGTTCCTGAACCTCCAGCTAAAATAATACCTTTCATCGTATCTCCTCCTAATATTATATATTTTAACGCAAACCAGCAGTATCTTTCGATACTGCCGAGCTCTGCTTATTTATCTTGATACATATCCTCGTAATACTTCTGATAGTCACCGCTTGTAACATTTTTCATCCATTCTTCATTTTCAAAGAACCATTTGATCGTCAGACGAATACCGTCTTCAAACATCGTCTCCGGATACCAGCCCACTTCTTCTTTGATCTTGTCTGGTGCAATAGCATAGCGTCTGTCATGACCCTTTCTGTCTTCTACATAAGTGATCAGCTTTTCGCTGACAAGTTCTTTTCTCGGATCTCCTTCCGGCAACATCTCCTGTAACGTATCCAGAATGATATGGATAATCTGAATATTCTGTTTTTCATTGTGACCGCCAATATTATACGTCTCAAAAAGTCTTCCTTTTTCCTGAACCATGTCAATTCCTTTTGCATGGTCTTCTACATACAGCCAGTCTCTGACATTCTTTCCGTCTCCGTATACCGGAAGACTCTTGCCCTGCAGAGCATTGTTAATGATCAGCGGAATCAACTTCTCAGGGAACTGATACGGTCCATAGTTATTGCTGCAGTTTGTGATATTTGCCGGGAATTTATACGTATCCATATAAGATTTTACCAGCATATCAGATGATGCTTTACTTGCAGAATATGGACTGTGCGGATCGTATGGAGTTGTCTCATAAAAATATTCTCCCTCTTCTTCCAGTGATCCATACACTTCATCTGTAGAAACATGAAGGAATTTCTTTCCCTCCTTAAATGTTCCGTCAGGAAGCTCCCATGCTGCTTTTGCCGCATTGAGCATCACAAGTGTCCCGAGTACATTTGTCTTTACAAATACATCCGGATTCTTAATGCTTCGATCCACATGACTTTCCGCTGCAAAATGTACAACTCTGTCAATCTCGTTTTCTTCAAAAATCTTGTTGATCGCATCTGCATCACAGATGTCCGCCTTTACAAATGTGTAATTCTCTCTGTCTTCTATATCTTTCAGGTTCTCAAGATTTCCTGCATATGTCAGCTTATCTACATTGATGATGCGGATTTCGTTGTCATACTTTTTAAACATGTAATGAATGTAGTTTGATCCAATAAATCCGGCTCCACCGGTTACTAAATATGTTCTCATAATTTTAACCTCCAATATATTCTTTAAAATTATAACATTTCTTTAACATCTATGCAACATTTTTAATTGTATCGCTCATTTTTTCCATACAGCTTTTATTTTTCTAAACGGAGCTGTAGCTTTCCAGCTTTTCGAATTCTCGTAAGCTTCAATCTGCATCTTAAGTCTTTCACATTCCTTGTGTACTTTTTGAAGTTCCTCTTTCAAACATTCTTGTTCTCTACGTTTTGCATTCTCTTCTCTTTCATTGTGATAAACTCGATTTCCCGTGAAATCATAGAAATCATGAACTGTAAAATCAAATTTCTGTTTTAATATTTCTGCATACTTCGGATACAGCTCCAAAAAATTATCTAACCCTGTGGGCAGGATATTCTGCAATTCCGGACATGTTTTACAGAGCAAAAATATTTTCTCACATTCCAATTCTTCTTTTGTATTTGACTCCGGATTTTTAAAATCCTGCCTGAATGTTCTGATAAACAGTTCATCTTCCATATCCTCAAAAAAATGACGCTTTATATTTGCAGCTTCATTTTCGTAACGGATCACATTCGGACCATATGTTTTACTGTTATTTTCCACTTCACTGTTTTCATGAATAAAGCGACGCATCGCCAACAGTCTTTCCTGCATAACATAAATTGGGTATTTCTTTGCAATTCGCACCCAATAATCAAAATCATGAGACTGCATATATGCAAGGTTAAAATCTCCTGTCTCCCGCATCAACTCCGTTCTCATCACCACTGAAGGATGTGACAGACAGTTTCCCCCGAAAAAGAACCGGTGCAAACAATCGCTCTGCCCCTGAAATGTAGTTTCAAACACACCCAGCAATTCCTTTTGCTGCTCATTGATGCTATTCCCATACTCGTCAATCAAATCAATCCATGCAAAACAAATCTTATATTCGGGGTTATTCTTTAAAAACGTAATTTGTTTTTCCAGCTTTTGGGGATACCAGATATCATCACTGTCTATCCTTGCAAGATATGCTCCTGTCACCTTTTGAAATCCATAATTTGTCGCATGACTGATATGCTCATTCTGCTCCAGACGATACAACTTGATTCTCGGATCTTTAATACTTTCAATCACGGAACAGGAATCATCTGTTGAACCATCATCTACAATAATCAACTCTAAATCCGTATATGTCTGTGCCAGCACACTTTTGATGCTCTCTCCAATTGTTGTCCCCCTATTATAATTCACCATTAAAACACTTACCAATTCCCTATCCATACCCTCTTACCTCGTATCCGTTTATTTTTAACCCAGCTTTTTATAAAATAACTATTGATTAAAATCTATACTATGTATTTTATCGTAAATCAGGCATAAAAGAAAGAATATTCTGAAATTCATTAAAAAAGAACCTCTTATGCTTCTTTAACACATAAAAGGTTCTTTTTCTCAAACAACTCAAATCATAGTTTCCGAATCGTTGTTTATTTGCTTGTCAACACTTTCACCATATCAACAATCGTATATCCGTAATTTTTATCACTTGCCCAGCCTACACCTGCCGGATTTTCCTTAATCCCCAGCCACTCTACATATTTTGCTGAGTTGCGGGTTACATATTTAAATCTGGGGTCTACGCATGCCGACTTCAGGTTTTCCGCAGAACCATATGCTTTCAAATGCTGAATCTGAGCTCTGATTCCTGTCCGGACATCAGAAAAACTCGCTGCCTGTCCCTGCGCATTTCCATCCAATGCTCCAAGTCCCGCAAAATTAAACTGCTCGATTTTCACAATGCCTCCAAATTTAAGCCATGCGCTTTCTTTCATTGCCTGTGCAAAAGCCACCTCAGCTTTCACACCTTCCGCCACAGCTTCTTCGTAATACATCTGACAGAAATCTCGAAGTGTCGGCGCTCCGCCTTTTCCAAGTGCCTCTGACGGGTATTGATTACCGCTGCTTTCATAATAACGCATCATCTGTTCAACAGTTGTAGCCGTCTCACCCATGATTGTAGTTAATTCCTCTGCATCCTGGTCGGATGAATCGCTGACCACATTATATGTAATTCCGTCCGTAAATGTCATGATTCCAGTCTCTGTCGTAATATAGGTATGGATATTATAGGTTCCTTTATGATTTTGATGTTTACTTAACTCCACTGTTACTTTGTAAGTGCCATCACTCTGTTTCTTTGCTGAATACCAGATCAGATCCCTTTGATCTGCCTGACTCCATACCGGAACCTGTACTGACTGAACCCCTGATTTTGAAGAAATATTTTTGACGATCACGTCAAATGATCCTTTAACAGCATTATAGTTTTTCACTTCTGTTTTCCCTTTTGGGCTTGACACTTCAAACGTAGTTTGTCCTAAATTTATCTGCTGTCCATTAACAACTCCATATACATGAACATTATACGTCCCTGCCGTTTTATGGCTGGATATGCTGACATCTGCCGTCCATACATTTGCACTTTCTTTGTTGCCAGAATACCATATCAGATCATCCTGATCATTTGCAACGCTCCACACTGCAAAGTTTACATCATCGATCCTGTCATATTTTCCCTGGTTTTCCAGTTTTACCTGATAAGTACTTTCTTTCTTGCTGGTATCTTTTGCCGATACAACAATTTGCTCATTCGTTACTTCCTTTGTTGTTACTCCTACACAAGACTGAACTCCGTTTTTCCCGGTCACATAGGCATGAACATTATACTTCGCATTTTTGATATCAGAAGGCACTTTAATCGTCACTTTATAAGAACCATCACTCTGCTTTTTCGTCTCATGCCATACAAGATCGCTCTGGTTTGATTTGCTCCATACCGGAACCAGGACTTCCTTGATACCTGATTTACAGGAAATGCCTTTGACAGTTACTTCAAAACTTTTCTTTTCTGCATCATATGTACCCACTTCCAGGGTTGCCTGCGCTTCTGAAACTTCAAACGTTGTCTGATCCAAAAAGATCTGCTTTCCATTTACAATTCCATATACATGAACCAGATATTTTCCGGCTGTTTTATGATTCTTGATCGAAGCCTCTGCACTCCATGTATTTGAAGATGTTTTTTTTCCTTCATACCATACCAGATCATCCTGATCGTTTCGTTCACTCCACACTGCAAAATTAACGCTTGTTGCTTTTGCTGCTTTGTGATTTTTTAAGGTCAGCTGATATGTCGTTTCTTTTCCGCTCTTATCCTCTGCTATCAGTTCGTCCTTCATTTCACTCACCTGCTGGGATGTCATCGCAACGAATGTCTGTACTCCATTGTTATCCATCACATATACATGAACATTATAGGTACTTCTATTGTTGTGATGATTTGCAATATCTACATGAACTTTGTAAGTACCGTCACTCTGCCTGTCTGCAAAATACCAAATCAGATCGTCCTGATCCGGCTCACTCCACACCGGAACTCTGACAGATTCCACTCCTGCCGGAACTTCAACATTTTTCACAATAACATCAAAAGTTCCCTGATTTGCATTATAATTTTGAATCTCCACATCTGCACTTGGTCCAATCACCTTAAACGTTGTTTTCCCAAGGAATACCAGCGTTCCACTTGTCAGATTTGCATAGGCATGTACCTGATAAACAGCTCCAACCTGTTGATCCGGAATACTCACATCCGCTTCCCAGACTCCGTTCGATTTCTGCTGAGCTGTAATCCAGCGAATATCACTTTGATCTGCCTTGTTCCATACCGGAAACTGTACGACATCCACGTCATCCGGCATATCTGCAAACTTCAGCTGAACCCGATACAGATCACTTCTGTTGTCAACAGAAGAAACCTTTAACGTAGAAGTAGTATTACCCGAGACTCTGAATTCGGCCTGGCATAAATTCGATGTCGTATTCCAATTATATACATGAACATTATATTTTCCGGTGGACTTCTTATGATTCTGAATATCAAAATTGATAACTCTTGCAGTTCCCGGCAAAGAATACCAGACAAGGTCGTCCTGACCGTTTTCTTCACTCCACACTGCCACTTTGTAACCATTTCCAACTCCACTCACCTCAATCTGTGCAGTTCCATTAAAATCATTTTTGTTCTTAATCTGCACAGTTGCCTGCTCGTTTCCGTTATTGCCTTTGCTGAACCCGTAAGTTGCTGCAATTCCTGCTGCATCTGCTTCTCCCAGCTTTTTCAAGAAATTCTCATCTTTCAATTTCGCGGCATCAGATGCACTGTCTAAGAATGCGTGTTCTACGATCACCCCTGTCATTCCATACTGTTTAGAAAGATAGTTTGTCGTAAAATAGTCATCTTTATTTCCATTCGAATCTGTCTCACCCGTGGTACCGTCTTTAATTTTTGCACCACGATTTGTTAATCCAAGTGCTGACAACTCACTCAGAATCTTGTTTGCCAGATTCTGACCTTCCTGATGGATTCCTTCATTGTAGCTTTTGTTTGGATAGTAAACCTCGGCTCCCGTTCCCCCTCCTGTATTGAAATGAATATCTACAAATACGGTCGCTCCGAGTGCTGCTGCATCTTTGATTCTCTGATTCAGGCAATAGCTTGTACTCTGTCCCGGATATTTACAGGAAATAGAATCTCTGTCCATATACACTGTAACTCCCTGATACTGCTCCAATGCCTGTTTGCAATACTGTGCAACTTTAAAAGTAAGCTCTTCTTCTTTTAGTCCATTGCCGCTGGCTCCTGTATGTGTCGCATCATGTCCGGCGCAGATCACCACCGTTTTATTGGCTCTTGCTTCTCTTGCAAGCGGTGATACAGGATCTGCCTCTTCCAGTACTCCTGCCACAGTCTCCTCAATGTTCTCTGTATCGGCAGAAGCCTCGATCACATTTCCGTCTTCACTAAGTGAATATACTGCCACATCCGGCACTGCTTCCTCTGAAGAATTCTCCTCTTCCGGTTGTACTGTAACTGTATAACCCGCATCAATTTCTTCATCCAGCAGATTTACCGTAGAACTTACTCCCGAACTCTGATATGTCAGGCTATCCAGCTGATACACATCTTCTGCTGATCCTTCCGGATAATCCTGTGTGAACAAAACTGTATTGTTCACAATTGCTGACGCCGGCATTTCAAACTGTTCACCTGTAACAACAGAACTATAATGCAGAACTGCAAATTCCAGCACCAGGTTCTCATCCGAAAATCCAACTGCTATATTCTGTGTCTGTGGCATATTGACCACTGATTCATCCACATACACATACTCCAGAATTCCTTCCGAAGTCTGCTGTGTTGCCTCCTGCTGTGTGTCTGTTTCATCTAAAATCTGCTGTTGCTCCTGTGATTGTATATCTGCTTCTCCTGCAACAGAATCCATCTCCCCAGCTGCCGCCACATTCATTCCAGCTGTAGTAAACACCATCACAAACACCAGTAACAGCGCAAGTACTTTCTGTACTTTTTTCATTCTTTTGTTTTAACCCCTTTCTCTTTTGCGTAATATCTATATATAAAAGCCTATGGCTGAATATTTGTCTCTTTGCAAATAAAAATTGGTCTTTTTTTCAATTCCATATATGCTTTTGCAAAATACTCCCCCAAAATACCGATACAAAACAGTTGAATTCCACCTATGAATAGCATAATACATACCATAGATGGCCATCCAGATGTCGGATCTCCAAAAATCAGTGTTTTTGCAACAATTACGATAATCAATATAAACGCAAGTACACAGAATACAATTCCCATGATTGCTGAAATCAGCAACGGTACTGTAGAAAAAGCAACAATCCCTTCGATTGCATACACAAACAATTTCCAAAAAGACCACTTTGTCTCACCTGCAACTCTCTCGACGTTTTCATATTCCATCCATTTTGTTTTATATCCAACCCAACCATACAGACCTTTTGAAAATCTATTGTATTCTTCCAGCTCCAGAAGACTATTTACAAACTGACGCGTCATCAATCGATAATCTCTGGCTCCATCTACAATTTCCGTATCTGAAATTTTCTTGATCAAATGATAAAATCTCCTTGCAAAAAATGACCGGATCTTTGGCTCTCCTTTTCTTGTCACTCGTCTTGTTGCCACCGAATCATAGCCCTCATCTTTGATATAACGCATCATTTCAGGCAACAGACTTGGCGGATCTTGTAAATCCGCATCCATGATTGTGACATACTCTCCAGAAGCATAACTTAATCCCGCATACATCGCTGCTTCTTTCCCAAAATTTCTGGAAAATGACACATACTTTATACATTCGTCTTTTTTTGCCAGTTCTTTTGCAACTTCAAGAGTTCTGTCCTTTGACCCATCATCTACAAAAAGAACTTCAAACTGGAATTCTTTCATAATGCTCATTACTTTTTTTATTTCATTGTAAAATAAAGGAATACTTTCTTCTTCATTATAACATGAAACAACTACACTTATCTTTTCCATATTTCTTCCTCATCAAAGCTATCTATTTTAACTATAACATATTATAGATTGACTTTCTATTTGATTTCTCCCATCTTCACTATAATTAAATCGCCATCTTTTTGAATCGCATCATTAGCTGGCCATGCCGGCATGTTTTTTGCAAAATTTGTAGCCCTCGCAATTTCCTCTTGAGTTGCACCATTCAACTCTATTCCTCTTGTTAATGCAAACGTACAAATCTTTCCTGTAGAATAATAATATTCTGGCTCCATCCATGCAAACATATTAAAATATGACATGCCTATAAAATCAATTTCGGGATAACAAGCATTATTCAACGGTGCCTTGCGCTCTCCGATAAATGCAATTTTACTTTTTTGCAGATCATAATCTTTTATATGACAGCGTGTAACAATTTCATTCAATGTGTCTACATCTTGTTCATATCTCACATCATCCGCATACCAAAATCTCAATGTTGTATATGTCTGACTCAATCCTACTGCAATTGCAGCTATCAACACTCCTGCTTGTATTGTCTTTCTTACAATTTTATTTATAGATTTCTTTTTCTCAACCGCTTCATCATCTCTCCTTCTTGTTAAATACACAAATCCCACCGCAATTACAAAAGGAAGAGTATATTGACTTCGATAAGCAAGTGCTACTCCCGCATACACAGTAAGCATAAATGGGCTGATTATTAACACCAAAATAGCCACCCATTTCCAAACAGGAATTTTTATAGCACTTTTGCACCAAATCACCAGCATAACTACAGCACATATACTTAACACGACTGCGCCATATCCGTATATATAATCCTTATAAACAAAAAACACTTGTTTAATATGCTGAATTATATTAATTATACATTGCTCTGCAGAAACGTTTCCCCATAATACTTGTCCTTCAATATAGTCTCCTGAAGAAAAGAACATTTTTACAATTATGGAATTTAATATATAAGCACATCCAAATGGCACTACTGCCTTTACACACACCAAAAACAATTTTTTCAAATCGGTTTCTTTACATATCAAAATTCCAAATGCTACCGCTGCTATAAAAAGTGTCGTGTTAGCCTGATAACTTCCAAAACTCCAAACAAGACATCCTATAGCTAATAATAGCCTCCAGACTGCTCTGCACTTAATCCAACTAAATGTAAGATATACTGCAATCGCTACTAATAAAATTGATATTGCTATATCAAAATTCTGTAATTTAAACACCCATTGCATCACCCATATTGGATGTGTCATAAAAAGTGCTGAAAACACGAAATAATTATATCTATTTTCTCTGCCTGAGATATATTCAAATGAATACGCAAACATCATTAAAAATGCAACAATCGCAAAAAAACCAAGTGTTGAGTTTATATAGGGATTATACCAACGTATTCCAAAAATTTTTTCTGTAAAAATCAATCCATATCTGCCAATATCTAACCAATTATAAACGCTTCTAGGCGTATTAATAAAAAGATCGGTATCCATAGTAACAGACAAATTAAAAATTCTACATCCATAGACCACTGCTACAATGGATATGTTAAAGATAAGTAAATCTATTCTTTTTCTACAAAATTCAAAAAACTCTTTCATTCTCTATTCTCCTAGTCCATATCCATGACTGAATCATCAATATTTTCTTTTCCTGCTATCTGTTCATAAAAAATAGAACGTTTTCTAATTTCCTTATTCAGGGTATCCATTCCCACTTTTTCTGCAAGAGCCGGCTCTGCTGAAAACAAATTTGTTCCGAGTCCCAGGCGATCCCCTTCAATCTGTGCTCCCAATGCCGCAATTGTCGTTGGAAACATATCCATTGTTGTCGCCATTCTGTTTTTCTGATTGACCGGAACAATTGGAGCATTGATGATCGTATTATATACACCTCGCGTATAATCTTCCGGCACATCCTGACAAAAATCACTGTCCATCGTCAAATGATCTCCTACAATCACAATCGTGGTATTCTCATAAAATGGCTGTGCTTTCAACCAGTTCACAAAATCCACGACCTGTCTGCTAGCGCAGGACATCACGTTTGCATACTGATTGCCCGGATGTTCATCCTGGCACAGATCACAAACATATCCATCTTCAAAATGGGTGTCAACAGTCAGCATCGTAAAGTTAAATGGTTGTCCGCTGTTAGCCAGATTTGTTACTTCCCGCCTTGCAAAATCGTACAATTTATGATCCTCATATCCCCACCACACTCGATAATCCGGAGGTATGAGACCGTTTTGCTGAGCGTAGAGCAAATCTTTCACTTCATAATTTCCATGTCCCTCAAAATACTGTTTTCTTCCGGCAAACTCCCCTTCTGAGCCAAACATAACAACCTGTTTGTAGCCTTGTACCGCTAACATATCACCCAGAACAGTTGCTCCCGGAAGCACTTGCACATCTTCCTGTATATTCTCCGCGCGTAGCTTTACCTTCAGCGGCAACCCGGATGTCTGCGCCACCATAGCTCCCATTGTCCACGTGGCACCATCAGAAGGAATCAGACCGCCCAGCATATCGCCCGTCGAAAAATTAACGTTTTCCATTGCCAGCTGCGTCATCTCCGGAATATCATTTTCTGCAAAAGCGCCGCCTACATCTGTTGAAGCGTACGTGGATTCCATGGACTCCATAAAAATGTACACCAGATTTCTCTTCTGCTCGGGAAATGTAACCGGAACCAACGCCGGATCCATATAATTCTCCTGCAAAAACATCGAGATCGTATCCTGATTTTCCAGATATTCTCCAACATCCAGTTCATTCCACACCATCTGTCCGGATGATACAATCAGTGCCATCGAACCTGCAACCGCTCCAATCTGTACCACCCATTTTGTAATCTTTGTTTTTCGCACCATTACGATTACCAATACCACAAAAAACACTGCCATCACTGCGGCCGGTATACAAGTCTCTACAAAATCCCAGAGTACCTCATGACTGGTGCCCTGGATTGGTGTCTTTAACTGAGCGACAAGCTCCTCCATAGACAGATTTGTCCATGTCGCCAGCATCCAGTTTGCCGCTTCATGAAGCAAGATTGCCAGAAATGAGAATAACACTGCTAACATACACAACAGCACTTTCATCACAATCTGAATCACCTTTATCATGTTTCCCAAACGAACAATCCCGATATTCACTTTCAACTGTTCTTCCGTTATATCCGTCAGATTCTTCTGCTCTTTTTGCGCCCCTCTGTCTAACTCTTTTTTCGGCTTCTTTCTATGCTTTTTCTTTAACTCCTGCAATCTTATGTCCTCTCCTTAATTCCAACTTTTATACTGACCACTTTTACGCGGCAAAAGGGAACGCAGCCTGATTTGCTGCGCCCCCTCTCTTATTTTTTATTTCAGAATAACTTTTTCGGATAAACTCCCGCATGAATCAAAGCCTGCAATTCCGAAACAACGGAATCCTTATCTTCTTTATAAGTCACACCAAACCATTTATCTTTTGATGTCAGCACTTTTACTGCAAGCTTTTTCTCCGCCAAAAGATCACCAATGATCGTCGGCAGTAAATATTCTGCTTTCAAGTTATCTGCCGGGGTATTTGCTACAAATGCCTCAAATCCACTTTCCAGAATCTGGAAGAACTCTGGCGTAAGTCCCCACATATTCATGGAAACGCTGGATTCAATATCGATTGGAATGTACGCTTCTCCCTTGTGAACGGCTGCTCCGCTCTCATATTTCTCAATATTGGACGTCTCCACAATATCTGCAAGATATCCGTTTTCATTTACTTTACAGACTCCGCGTGTTACCCCGCCGTTATCACTCAGTGTATTTTTCAAAACAAAGCTGACCATACAGATCTCATCCTTTGATGTTGTCTCTCTTGTAAGGTACTCGTACGCTTCCACATATGCCTGCTTTCCATAGTAATCATCTGCATTAATGACCAGAAACGGACTGTCTACAACATCCTTACAGCAGAGAATTGCCTGTCCGGTTCCCCATGGCTTTGTGCGACCTGAAAAACGTTCCCGATACGCCTGCGGAATATCATCTACCTCCTGATATGCGTAAGCAACCTCTACAACCTTTTCAATCCGGTTTCCGATCACTTCTTTAAAATCTTTTTTCAGATCCTTTCTGATTACAAATACAACCTTATCAAATCCGGCTTCCATTGCATCATAAATGGAGTAATCCATAATAATCTCTCCGTTTGGTCCCACCGGTTCCAGCTGTTTGATTCCGCCACCAAATCTGCTTCCAATCCCTGCCGCCATTACGACTAATGTTGCTTTGTTCATGTTTTTCTCCTTTGCTCTGTAACCTTTATTCTCCCAGTCCATCCTCAATGATCCTGATCATCTCTGCAAGAGCTGCTGTCTCATCAGAGCCTTCACAGATCACTTCGATCTCATCTCCGCTTTTGATACATGCCCCAAGTACACTCAGTACACTTTTTGCATTGGCAGTGACCTCCTCATTTCGAGCCTGCTTTCTGACCGTGATCTTACTTGCAAACTGCATTGCTGTTTTGCAGAATAATCCTGCCGGACGTAAATGCAGTCCTGTAGGATTCTTGATTTTTGTCTTTCCACTGACCATTTTATGTCTCCTCCCTTATTTTTCCGATTTCTCCTGTGTACTGTCAGATTTCTTATCGGCTTTCTGATCTGTTTCATCTTCCTTTTCTGTCAGCTTTACTTTTATTGTAGGCTGTTTTTCCAATTCTACTCCGTCAGGCACTTCAATCGATACCGGAACCTCATACTCTCCTGTAGATTTACAGTCCTGCAGATCAATCGAAACTGCATTTGTAATATCCAGCTGATCAAGTGTTGTCTGTTCTCCGATAAACTTCAATTCGATCACTTCATCTGATTCAAACGTAAGCTCATATTTGTCTTTCAGATTATTAACCTGAATTCCTTCTACCGGGAATTCTATAATCCTGGAACCCTCCTTCTCAATCATAACAGTGATCAAAATCGTATTGGCATTCTCATCCACCAGTTTGATTCCCTCCGGAAGATACTGCGTGATATCCACTGTCTTTTCTACTTTTTTAGTAACATCACTGACATCAATTTCCGATGTCGGAATTTCTATCTCCGATATCGTATCCAGCATCTCTTTTGTACCGCTGACTTGTATTGTCTGCGGCTCACAGGTCCATCCTGTGCAAATATAATTCTCTTTCAGATTCTCCGGCTGCTGATATGTAATCGGTACGTCTTTTGTATTCAGCATCTGGATCTCTACCTGAATTCCCTTCTCCGTGTTCAGGTTATTGCTCAACTTGCTCTGATCCACAATATTACCCTGACTGTCATAAAGTACCAGATTTCCCTGAACAGTTCCCGAATCTGCGCGTCCCGTCACATCCACTTTAACCACTGCTTTTTCAATGCTTTCTACAAGCGGTTCTGAGCCTTTGATCGTAATCTTTTCAGGATTTACAGTCATGTTGCCAATGATACATCCATTCTGCGGCGTTCCTGACACACTGACTGTCAGAGGAAATACCTTCTGTTTGACATCATTGATCTCCACTACCAGGTTATTCGGCGAAGCCTCAGCTTTACACTCACTGCTATATCGCTTTACAGAAACTTTGATCGGGATCAGACTGTTGATCTGCATTTCCTGCATGTCAGCAACCGCGCTGAAATCTGAAGATGTCAGTTTCTCCAGTATTTCACGCTTTGCCGTCACTTTTACACTTACATTCTCTGTCCCATCCAAAATCTGATACATTTTTCCTTTACTTTTTACAACCTGCTCATTTTTTACTTCCACCGGAATATTATCAAACGTCTGTGTGTCAACAGGATCATCAATGTTTATCACGATCAGCCACAGAAATACAGCGAAGAACAGGGCAATCACTTTCAAGCTCAGATTTTCCATGTATTTATGCTTTTTCATTCCTGCGCCATCCTTTCCATTTTTTTGCTTTCTTCTCTGCTGATCTGTACTGAATCCGATTCAGTCGTTCTGTAAGCCTCTCCTTTGACACTCCTCTCTCTAATTGTCCGCCCATTGCAACAGATACCTGACCTGTCTCTTCCGAAACTGCGATCACCAGCGCATCACAGACCTCACTCATTCCGAGCGCCGCTCTGTGTCTTGTTCCCAGTTCTTTGCTGATCTGCATATTATCTGAAAGAGGAAGGTAACACGTTGCTGAGGTAATCCGATTTCCCCGTATGATCACTGCTCCGTCATGAAGCGGTGTGTTATGCTCAAATATATTGACCAATACCTGTGAAGAGATCTTGCAATCCAGTTCAATTCCCGTCACCTCATACTCTGTCAGATGAATCGCCTGCTCTACAACGATCAACGCTCCTGTGCAGACACTGCCCATCTCAAAGCATGCGCGCACGATCCCGTCTCGGGTTTCATCGGAAAAGCGCTGATTTTCTTTGCTTTTATCAAAAAGAGTAACATTCGTAAGAAAATTCTTTTCGCCCAGCTTTTCAAGAGCTCTTCTAAGTTCCGGCTGGAACACGACAACTGCCGCTATTGCAAGTACGCTGATCGACTCCTTTGCCACAAATAAAATCGTATGCATCTTAAAGATCGCGGCAAGCAAAAAGAATGCCCCCAGCATGATCATCCCTTTTAAGAGCATCCACGCTTTTGTATTCTTGATCCACAGCATGATCTCATACACGATCACTGTAATGATCAATATCTCTATCACATCTGTCAGGTGTACCGTTGGAAAGTATAAACCATTTATGTAATTGTTTAAAAAAATTCTGATCCGGTCTTCCATCCAGTCACCTCCTCATCCTATTCTCCAGAACCAGGCTTCTTGGTCCACAAATCTCCAAGACTTTTCGTAAGACTCAAGTCATCCTCCGGCTCGTTCTGATTCTGTCTCAATTCTTCATTTAAACTCTGCGTCAGCAGAAGTTCATCTACATTTTTCTCCAGATCTGCTTCCTGGATCTGGCTCGTATCAATCGCCACCGTTTCCTGAACCATCGGCTCCGGCTTCAGATTTACTGCTGCTTTTGCTTCCTTTGGCTGTTCTTCATGAGGCTCTGTAATATGCTTCACCTGTTTTTCAGGTAATGTAACCCCTACTTTCGGCACCGCTTTTACATAGTAGTAATACTCATCGTCCTCAAACTGTAATGTCTCTGTTCTTGAATAATCCACAGAAAGGAAGAAAAATTCTGCTATCAGACCTGCTGCTACTGTCACCACAAGATCCAGTAAAATAAAACTTGCCTGGAAGGAAACATCCAATGTCATACAGCCTGACACCTGAAGCACTGCCGCCACGATTGCTCCCGCAACGGAAGCTGTCTTCCACGCATGACTGATGCCTCTTGTTCTCACCCCATATACTACCATCATCGCCAGGAGCAGAACAACTACCATCATCCACATCTCTTTGTTGGCCAGTATCTGTTTTGTAAATACCATGATTCCATCCAGAAGTTCTTTTACCCCTCCACTCTGAAATGCCGATGCCGTCAGCTTTACTGTGTGGAGCATATAATAAACAATCGTCCCCAGCATCATCGAAACTGCAAATGAAGGCGCTCCGAGCAACCCAAATACAACCGGGATCACATATGGGACCTTCAGAGCAACTGCTACTGCCGCCACTACCACCAGCCATGATTTTTTAGGTGTAAATCTTACATAAAAAATATACATCACCAGAAAAATTGCCAGACATAATCCCGCTACCGGCAAAGACAGTGCATACAGATGTACCAGAACAAGCAGGGCTGCTACAAGTGCCAGCATCCCGACCGGAAGAAAGGCCGTAACAGCAGCAAGACCAACTGTACAAACTGTAGAGGATAATGCTTTCATAAATCCTATATTGGAATTGATCAGTCCGAATACACATAATCCCAACACGAACTGCAGTATCTTTACAATATAAAAAGAATATCTGGCATAAATTTTTTCTATCTGATCCTTCCATACAAGTAATGTGCTCATATTATTTTTTCTCCTTCATGTTTATCTTTTCAAGACGGGACAGATCCCGATAATATTTTTTCACATGCTGCTTGGCAAGATTGTGTTTTCTCTTGTAGAACATCCTTGCACCGGTACAATAAAGAATCAAAAGAATCAGATAACCGCCTACTGCCGTTCCCATCAAGAGAAGAAGCTTTAGTATCGTAAGCTTTTCCAGAATCTGCTCCAACGTGCAGAATGCGATCAGTGCCGCTACGATTGCATAACCGATGGTAAACCAGATTGCCGTAGCCCACACATTCATACTCACATAATCCTTTTTATAATAACTGCTGATTTTCAGATCCTCTTCTGCTCCCTGCTTTTCATAAGAAGCCATCTTGATCATCAATCGTATTTTTCTTTTATCCAACATGTTTCCACCTCGATCCATTGCCTTTTAAACATCATTTTTAGTATATCATACTGTCAGAGTCCTTGTCCAATGCTTATGGTCAAAAAATATACTTTTTGTGCTCCTGCATTTTTCAACACCTTTGCCACTCTGTGTATGGTATTTCCGGTTGTATAAATATCATCGATGACCAGCACACATTTTTTCGGAATCCAGGATTTTGTGACACCAAATGCTCCTTTTAGATTTCGAATCCTGTCTCTGCTCCCAAGCACTTTCTGAGGTCGCGTTTTCTGAATTCTTTTTACTGCATCTTTGTTCACGGGAAGATCCAGCCTTTTCCCAAGTTCTTCCGCCAGAATTTGTGCCTGATTGTAACCTCTTATCCTCTGTCTGGATCTGTGAAGCGGAACTGGTATAATTTCTTCTATTTTCCATTGTTTCACAGCATCTCCTAATTCTGCAGCCATTTCCGCAGCAAAAATTTCTCCATAACATCTTCTGTTTTTGTATTTAAATCTGTAAATTCCCTGCGAAACCGGTGCTTTATGCACCCAGATACTCTTCCCGGCTTCAAACGCATACTTCTTTTTTTGGCAATCACGGCAGTACTCCTGCTCTTCCTTTCTCAATGGCTTTCCGCATTTCATGCATCTTGGCTGACGGATATACACGATCTTTTCTTTACAGGAAGGACAGATTCCATACTTGTATACATTTTCGCAAAATGGACAAACTGAAGGGTACAACAGCTCTAAAACTCTTGTATACGCTCGTCCAAACTTGTGTATCGTTCCTGTTCGTTTTTGTTTTTTATCATTTCCTGAAATGTATCTTCACTCCCAACTATCGTTAAACATTTTTTTGCCCTTGTCACTGCTGTATACAATAAATTCCGATTATATAACAGCTTTGGTCCCGGAAGCAGCGGAATTACCACCGCCGGATATTCGCTTCCCTGGGATTTGTGAACCGTGATCGCATACGCCAGTTCCAGTTCATCCAACAGCTCAAACGGATATTCTACCTGTCGCTTCTCATCATACTCAACAGTCAGAGTTTCTTTATAGGAGCTGATCTCCCGGATGATTCCCATATCCCCATTGAAAATCCCCATTCCTTTATCTACCGTCACCCCATACTTTGTACAAACTTCCCACTCCAGCTGATAATTATTCTTGATCTGCATCACTTTATCACCGGTACGGAAAATCCTTCCGTTTGCTTCCTTTTCTTCCTTCTTCGGATCCGGAGGATTTAAATATCTCTGCAAAATCACATTCAGACGCTCTACTCCAAGCAGACCTTTTCTTGTCGGTGTCATCACCTGAATATCAAACGGAGATGCATCCACATATTTCGGAAGTTTCTTCTGGATCAGTGTGATCACAACTCCTATGATCACATCCGCCTCCTGTCGCTTCAGGAAAAAGAAATCACGACTTTTGTTATTTATGATCACGCGCTCACCCGCATTAATCTTATGCGCATTCAGTACGATATCACTTTCTCCCGCCTGACGGAAAATCTTTGTCAGTGTAACCACATGAAATTTATTCGATGCAATCGTATCTTTTAATACACTTCCCGGTCCTACCGACGGCAGCTGATTGACATCCCCCACCAAAATCAATCTTGTTCCGGGCACAACTGCTGTAAGGAGTGCATGCATCAAGGTCAGATCTACCATGGACATTTCATCAATGATCAGCACATCTGTTTCCAGTGGATTGTCGCGATTTCTTAAAAATCCATTGACATTTCCTTCTTCTTCTGGATTTCCGCTGACTTCAAGCAGACGATGAATCGTCTGCGCTTCATAACCTGTCGCTTCTGTCATGCGCTTTGCTGCACGCCCTGTCGGCGCTGCCAGAAGAATACTCATCCCCTCGCTCTCAAAAAACTGAATCATGGTGTTGATTGTTGTTGTCTTTCCGGTTCCGGGTCCTCCTGTCAGGATCAAAAGTCCATGCTTGATCGATTCGATCACCGCCTGATGTTGCATTGGATCCAGTGAAATCTGTTCCAGCTCCTCCACTTTTCGCAGTCGTTTTTCCATCATATCTTCCGGCATCGCGCAGTCAATATCCAGATCATTCAGCATACGGGCAACATTCAGTTCCATATAATAAAAGCGGGACGGGTAGATACGGATCTCTCCTTCTATTTCTTTCATAACTGTCTTTCGTTCCATGCAAAGATCCATGATATATTTTTCAATTCCTTCAATCTCAACACCAAGAAGCCTGGAGGTCCTTACCTCTAAAACATTCTTCGGCAAATATACATGTCCTTCTGTCATGGACTGCTGAAGCACATAAAAAATCCCGCTTTGGATCCGGAAATCAGAGTCTGTATGTATTCCAATCTTTGCCGCAATCTCATCCGCAGTTTTAAACCCAACACCTTCGATATCATCCGCAAGTTTGTAAGGATTGGTTTCCAGGATCTCATACACTTTACTGCCATACTTCTGATAGATTTTTGCTGCCAGTGCTGTACTGATTCCAAAGTTCTGTAAATAAATCATCACTTTGCGCATTCCTTTTTTCTCATCCACCTGCAGCGCGATCTCCCTTGCTTTGCGTTCGCTGATTCCATTCACTTCTGCAAGCCGTTCCGGCTCTTCTTCTATAATACGAAAGGTGTCTGTTTTAAACTTCCTTACAATTCTTCCTGCCAGAGTTGCACCGACTCCTTTGATCGCACCGGAACCAAGATACCGCTCTATGGAGATCAGATCTTCCGGTTCCTTCATCTCGTAAGAACTGATTTTCAACTGGCTTCCGTAAATATTGTGATTCACATAATCTCCCTTAATTTCCAGGCGCTCTCCTTCGCTGATAAAATTCAGGGTTCCTACACAGGTTACTTCGCCCGCTTCACTTTCCAGCTGAAATACTGTATATCCATTTTCTTCATTGCGAAACACAATATGTTCCACGTATCCTGTTACAATCTCCACTTCTTCCTCCCATTTTATGCAGCCTCAACATTGTATACATGTATTCTTGCATATTTTTTCTGTTTAACAGTCCTACAATAGAAGACAGACTCCCCCGACATACAGAATCTTCATTCTGTTGCCGAAGCAGCCTGTCCCATCCTGATTTCTTCTCAGAAATCCTTCCTGCCACTCATAAATTCCACAAACTGTCCGGTTCCGATCGCTACTACTTTCATCGGATCTTCTGCCGTCATTGTATTGATACCTGTCTTTTCCTCTATCAGCTCTTCCAGACCTCGCAGCATTGCCCCACCGCCAGTCAGAACAATCCCCCGATCCAGAATGTCGGCAGACAGCTCCGGCGGAGTCTGTTCCAATACCGAAACAACCGCTTCCACAATCTTCCCTGATGTCTCGCGAAGTGCTTCTTCTGTCTCCGAGGAAGTCACTGTTACCGTCTTTGGAAGCCCTGTCACCAGATTCCTCCCTCTGACCTCCATACTCTCTTCCTCAATCAGAGGATATGTCGTGCCGACTTTGATCTTAATATCTTCAGCAGTCCGCTCCCCGATCAGAAGGTTATGCTTTTTCCGCATATACCGTACAATTGCTTCATCAAAATCATCCCCGGCAATTTTAATCGAGGTATGCACGACCGCGCCACCCAGCGAAATTACAGCAATATCTGCAGTTCCGCCTCCAATATCCACGATCATATTACCACATGGCTTTCCGATATCTATTCCTGCTCCGATTGCTGCTGCCACCGGCTCTTCAATGAGATGTACTTCTCTTGCTCCTGCCGCAAACGCAGCTTCTTCTACAGCTCTTTTTTCTACTTCTGTCACACCGCTCGGTACACAAATGCTGATTCTTGGCTTCTTAAACGTTCTTTTTCCGATTGCTTTTCTTACAAAGTACTGAATCATCTTTTCAGTTACTGTATAATCTGAGATCACACCCTGCCTGAGAGGACGTACTGCTACAATATTGCCCGGTGTTCTGCCTAACATCAGCCGTGCTTCCTCTCCGATCGCTCTTATTACATTCGTATCTCTGTCAAACGCTACTACAGATGGTTCTTTTAAAACAACCCCTTTTCCTTTCACGTATACAAGAACACTTGCGGTTCCCAAATCTATTCCGATATCTACAGCCATCTTTTCTCCTCCAGCCTTACAAATTCTTTTTCCCCTCTTTTGTATTTCTCAGTTCATTTATAATCTGTCTTCTCTTCGGCTTCAGATACTCGCATAGTTAAGTATAATAAAATTTATTTCACTTGGAAACCCCTTTTGCACATTTTTATTTTTTATTCAGAATTGCGGCAATATATTTGCCTGTATACGATTTCTCATTTGCTGCAATTTCTTCCGGTGTCCCGCTCGCTACGACTGTACCACCTTTATCTCCGCCTTCCGGACCAATATCGATAATATAATCTGCTGTTTTGATCACATCCAGATTATGTTCAATCACGATCACCGTATTGCCGTCACCTGATAAACGTCGCAAAATCTCTGTCAGCTTATGCACATCTGCAAAATGTAGTCCTGTTGTAGGCTCATCCAGAATATATACCGTCTTTCCTGTACTTCTGCGGCTTAACTCTGTTGCCAGTTTGATTCTCTGGGCTTCTCCTCCGGATAATGTCGTAGATGGCTGTCCCAGTCGGATATAAGACAGACCAACATCATTGAGTGTTTCCATTTTTCTCCGGATACTCGGAACATGTTCAAAAAATTCCAACGCCTCTTCCACCGTCATGTTCAATACATCATAAATTGTCTTTCCTTTATATTTCACTTCCAGAGTTTCTCTGTTATAGCGTTTTCCTCCACACACTTCACACGGTACGTATACATCCGGCAGGAAATGCATCTCAATCTTAATGATTCCATCTCCGCTGCAGGCCTCACAGCGTCCGCCCTTCACATTGAAGCTAAATCTTCCTTTTTTATAGCCTCTCGCTTTTGCATCCGGTGTTGCTGCGAACAAATCACGAATCAAATCAAATACACCCGTATATGTTGCCGGATTGGAACGCGGTGTTCTTCCAATCGGAGACTGATCAATGTCGATCACTTTATCTACCTGCTCCAGCCCTTCAATTCTCGTATGCCTTCCCGGAATTGTTCTTGCATGGTTCAGTTTTTTGGCAAGTGTTTTGTATAAAATCTCATTGACAAGAGAACTTTTTCCGGAACCGGACACTCCTGTCACACATGTCATGATTCCCAACGGAAACTTGACATTGATATTTTTCAGGTTATTTTCTTTTGCGCCTACTACTTTCAAATATCCGGTCGGTTTCTCTCTTTTTTCCGGAACCGGGATCTTGAGGCGTCCGCTCAGATACGCTCCGGTCACTGATTTTTCGTTTGCCATCAACTCTTGAGCCGTTCCCACTGCAACAACCTGTCCACCATGCTCTCCAGCTCCCGGACCGATATCCACAATGCAGTCAGCCGCCAGCATCGTATCTTCGTCATGCTCCACTACAATCAGAGAATTTCCCAAATCGCGGAGATGCTTCAATGTGGCAAGTAACTTGTCGTTGTCCCGCTGATGCAATCCGATACTCGGTTCATCCAGAATATAGGCCACACCAACAAGTCCGGAACCAATCTGAGTTGCCAGCCGGATTCTCTGCGCTTCCCCGCCGGACAGTGTCCCTGTCGCTCTGGCAAGCGTCAGATAGTCCAGTCCTACATCCAGCAAAAACTGAATCCGCGCTTTGATTTCTTTTAAGATCTGTTCTCCGATCAGCAGCTGCGTCTCTGTCAGTTCCAGCCCCTGTAAAAATTTCTGCAGCTTATCGATTGAAAATGCTGTGAGTTCTGCAATATTTTTCTCTCCCACAGTTACCGCAAGAGAACCTTTTTTCAATCTCTGACCTTTACATTCGGAACATGGAGTAATCCGCATAAAAGTCTCATACTCTGCCTTCATTGTCTCAGACCCCGTTTCGCGATAGCGGCGCTCCACATTTTTGATCAGTCCTTCAAAGACCACATCATAAACACCTTCTCCACGCTGTCCTTTGTAATGTACTTTCACAGATTTCCCGTTTGTTCCGTAAATCAAAACATCGTGAATCTCTTTCGGATAGTCCTGAAACGGCGTCTCCAGATCAAAATGGTATTCTTCACACAACGCATCTAAAATTGCACGTGTAAAGCTTGATTTTTCTGTACAGGACTGCCAGCCCATCACTGCGATTGCTCCCTGCTGAATGCTGAGTGTCGGATCCGGTATCATCAAATCCTCATCAAATTCCATCTTGTATCCCAGCCCAAAACAAGTCGGGCAGGCACCAAACGGATTGTTGAACGAGAAACTTCTCGGCTCAATTTCTTCAATACTAATTCCACAGTCCGGGCAGGAAAAACTCTGACTGAAATTCATCGGTTCTCCGCCGATGATATCTACGATCAGAAGCCCTTCCGCAAGTGAAAGTACACTTTCCACGGAATCTGTCATTCGTTTTTCAATTCCCGGTTTCACAACAAGACGGTCTACAATAATCTCAATATTATGTTTGATATTTTTATCCAGTGCGATATCCTCTGACAATTCATACAGATTCCCGTCTACACGAACACGCACATATCCTGACTTCTTTGCCCGTTCAAACAGCTTTGCATGGGTTCCTTTCCTGCCTCTTACGACAGGAGCAAGCAACTGGATCTTTGTACCTTCCGGAAGTGCCATCACCTGATCTACCATCTGATCCACCGTCTGCTTTTTAATCTCTTTTCCGCATTTCGGACAATGTGGAATCCCGATTCTCGCATAGAGCAGTCGGAAATAATCATAGATCTCTGTCACTGTACCCACGGTAGAGCGAGGATTGTGATTGGTCGATTTCTGATCAATAGAAATCGCCGGAGAAAGCCCTTCTATACTTTCCACATCCGGTTTCTCCATCTGACCAAGAAACTGCCTTGCATAGGAAGAAAGCGATTCCATATATCTTCTCTGCCCCTCGGCATAAATTGTATCAAAAGCCAGGGATGATTTTCCCGAACCACTCAGTCCTGTCAGCACTACCAGTTCATTTCTGGGGATGTCAACATCTATATTTTTCAAATTATTCTCATTCGCGCCGCGTATTCTGATATACTGTCTGGCGTCCATCTTTTTTCCCATGTAAAATTCCTTTCCCATTTATATCATAATTATTCGATCTCATTCAATATCTGTTTCAGCTCAATCAATTTGTCTCTTAATTCTGCCGCTGATTCGAAATCCAGCTCTGCTGCCGCTTTCTTCATTCGCTTCGTAACTTCTCCGATCAACTTCTCCAGTTCTTTCCTGCTCATAGACTCTGGATCTTTCTCCAGCTTCAGTTCTTCTGCTGCTACTTTTTTGGAAATACTGATCTGATCGCGGACCGCCTTCTGAATGGTCTTTGGCGTAATGCCATGTTCTTCATTGTATGCCATCTGAATCTTGCGTCGTCTTTCCGTCTCATCAATTGCCAGACGCATCGAGTCTGTCAGTTTGTCTGCGTACATGATCACGTGACCTTCCGAATTTCGTGCCGCACGCCCGATCGTCTGAATCAGAGAAGTCTCGGAACGTAAAAATCCTTCTTTATCTGCGTCCAGAATTGCCACCAGCGTAATCTCCGGAATATCCAGACCTTCTCTCAAAAGATTAATTCCCACGAGTACATCAAATACATCCAGACGCATATCACGGATGATCTCCGTCCGTTCTAATGTATCCACATCGGAATGCAAATATTTTACGCGAATCCCGATTTCCCGCATATAATCTGTCAGATCCTCTGCCATCCGTTTTGTCAGAGTTGTAACCAGCACTTTATTTTTCCTGGAAATTTCCTGATTGATCTCACCGATCAGATCATCAATCTGACCTTCTACCGGACGCACTTCTACTTCCGGATCTAAAAGCCCTGTCGGACGAATCACCTGCTCTGCCCGCAGAAGCTCATGCTCCTCTTCATAAACTCCCGGGGTTGCTGACACAAACAATACCTGATTGATCTTACTTTCAAACTCTTCAAAATTCAACGGGCGGTTGTCTTTCGCAGAAGGAAGACGGAATCCATAATCCACCAACGTCGACTTTCTCGACTGATCCCCGGAATACATTCCTCCAATCTGCGGAATCGTCTTATGAGACTCATCGATCATAATTACAAAATCATCCGGGAAATAATCAATCAGTGTATATGGAGCCTGTCCGGGCGCCAATCCTGCCAGATGACGGGAATAGTTTTCAATCCCAGAGCAAAATCCTGTCTCTTTCATCATCTCAATATCAAAATTTGTCCGCTCAGCAATCCGCTGCGCTTCTAACAGCTTATCCTGTCTTTTAAATTCTTTGACGCGCTCTTCCAGCTCTTCTTCAATCGCCTTGACGGCGCGGTTGATATTCTCTTTATCCACCACATAATGAGATGCCGGGAAAATCGCTACATGCTTTAACTCGTCTTTGATCTCTCCTGTAAGAATGTCCACCTCTGTGATTCTATCCACTTCATCACCAAAAAATTCAATTCGGATCGCAACGTCTGACTCATATGCCGGAATCACTTCCAAAACATCTCCCCGAACCCGGAATGTTCCACGATGAAAGTCCATGTCGTTTCTGTCATACTGAATCTCAATCAGCTTTGCTACAACTTCATCTCTGTCCTTGATCATCCCCGGACGCAGAGAAATCACCATGTTCTGATAGTCTACCGGACTTCCCAGTCCATAGATACAGGAAACACTCGCCACAATGATCACATCTCTGCGCTCTGCCAGTGCCATCGTAGCAGATAACCGCAGCTTATCAATCTCATCATTGATTGCTGAATCCTTGGCGATGTAGGTATCCGAGGATGGGACGTAGGCTTCGGGCTGATAGTAGTCGTAGTAGGATACAAAATATTCCACTGCGTTCTCGGGGAACATCTCCTTGAATTCTCCGTAGAGCTGCGCAGCAAGTGTTTTATTATGAGCGATGACCAGTGTCGGCTTCTGTAATTGCTGGATCACGTTTGCCATCGTAAAAGTCTTTCCAGAACCCGTAACCCCCAGTAAAGTCTGGCATTGGTTGCCTTCCTTGAACCCTTTCACAAGCTCTGCAATCGCCTGTGGCTGGTCTCCGGTTGGCTTATATGGGGCTTTCAAAATGAATCTATCCATAGCAAAATCCTCCATGTGTGACTTTTCGTATGCTTACTGTCAGCCACATTTTCAAATATATTCGTAACGGAATGCAAAATACTCCGTCGAGTATTCATCATTTATTTATTCAAAATTTTTGTCTTCCAACACTGTTTGTAATTCTTCTTTACTAGGAAGTACCGTTTCGTATTTACTCGCAAATATCTGATTACTATCCTTAGGCAATGTCATTTCTACAATAGCATCCTTCTTATCTTTACAAATTATAATACCTATTGTTGCATTTTCATCGTCCAATTTAACTTTTCGGTCATAATAATTGACATACATCTGCATCTGTCCTATATCTTGATGCTTTAACTGGCCAATTTTCAAATCAAACAATACAAAACAACGCAATAAACGATTATAAAACACCAAATCAACTCTAAAATGCTCTTCTTCAAATGTAAATCTAACCTGTCTGCCTACAAATGTAAATCCTCTCCCTAATTCTAATAGGAACTTCTGCAAATTATCTATAATTCGATTTTCCAATTCCGTTTCAGAATAAGTAACCATTTCCGGAAGTCCTGTAAACTCTAAAATATACGGATCTTTGAATATATCTTCTGGCTTTTCAAGCATTTGTCCTTCTGTTGCAAGACGCATTACTTCTTCCTTATTTCTGCTCAATGACAAACGTTCATATAGCGAACTACCATACTGACGTGCCAATTCATCTTTACTCCAGCCATTTCTATATGCTTCTATTTCGTAAAAATGACGTTCTTCAATCTTACTTATTCTCATTAAAATAAGATAATGAGACCAACTCAAATAAAATTTTCTTCCTTCTTTTGTAGTCGGCAAGTTTTCAGATTGGGGAAACACCGTTTCCCCAATTGAATCTTTAGAATATACCAGATAAAATTTTCTCATCAATTTTAAATTATCATACGAGTAACCTCGCCCAAATTTTTGCGTTAACCTCTTTGATAATTCTTTTAATATGTACTTTCCATATGCTGCACGTTCTTTTCCATCCTGTTCCTCTTCAATAATCATTCGCCCTGCTTCATAATATGAGTATACCATCGTCATATTTACTGCAACTGATAATTTTTTTTTTGCATTTTGGAATAACTCTATTACTTTATTATAAAAATTTTCCTTTTGAATGTTATCCATCTATTCACATCCTTTCATTTTTCTTACTCTAATCTTCGCAAAACTCTATAATCTCTTCCTCTGACATCGGACAATAATCATTCCATCCGAAAAATCCATACTATTCGGTACTAAAGCACCAAATAGCACTCGTTTTCCCCCTGACATTCCAGCTCACGAATTATTCCACCGCGATCTCCGGGAAGGACTCCTTAAACTCACCGTAAAGCTGCACGGCAAGGTTTTTATTGTTCACTATGATAAGCAGGCGTATTCTGATACTAATTCAAAGTGATCCACATTTTCTCCTTATCAGTATAGGCATATTTTGCTCACACTTATTCCCTGCCGTTATTATATCAAAATATAAAATAAAAGTACAGAGCAAAATCGAATGTTTGTTCTGTACTGTGCTATACTTTTTCACTATAACTTCTATTACATATTTACAACTCCTTTTTCAAATTCTGCCTCTGAACCAACAAAATGATCTGGTTCATACTCTCCATACGTTGTTTTCCATGCAACACAGCCGACCTAATCAATCTGTTTCGCTATCAAGTAACACATGTTCTAACGTCTCCTTAAAATCTTTTCTGATAAGATCTTAGCTCCCCAATATTTCTATATACATTTTCTCTTTTTCGTTGTTATAACAACATACTTTCCTTGTTCCATGCGCTATAATCCTCCCATAACTTGAAACACTATTCGAAATTTTTATCTTCGAACCTTATTGAAACCACAGGAGGATTATCAAAATGGAACAAAATATGTTTTGCTATCAATGTCAGGAAACAGCCGGGTGTACCGGATGCACAAAAATGGGCGTATGTGGAAAAACACCACACGTAGCCGCTCTGCAGGATCTGCTTGTCTGGGTGACGAAAGGATTATCTGCAGTGACAACGCAGATGCGCCGGGAAGATTTAAACGTGACCGGTGAAATCAATCAGCTGATTACCAAAAATCTCTTCACAACGATTACAAATGCCAATTTTGATCCCGAAATGATCACTTCCCAGATTGAAAAGACACTTCAGATCAAAAAAGTGCTTCTTTTACAACTGAAAAATCCGGAAAAATTGCCGGAGGCTGCCCGATGGTCTGCAGCCCCTTCTGAATTTGCAGCCAAAGCTGCCACTGTAGGAGTTTTATCAGCAAAGGATGAAGATATCCGTTCATTGCGTGAACTGATCACTTACGGACTGAAAGGATTATCTGCATACTCCAGACATGCCAATGTTCTTTTAAAAGAAGATAAAGAACTGGATACCTTCCTCCAACGCGCTCTCGCAGCAACGCTGGATGATACCCTGACCGTGGAAGATCTGGTGAATCTGACACTTGAAACCGGTAAATACGGTGTTTCCGGAATGGCACTTTTAGATCAGGCAAATACAGAAGCCTATGGAAATCCGGAAATAACAAAAGTCAATATTGGAGTCGGTAAAAATCCGGGGATTCTGATTTCCGGTCATGATCTGAAAGATCTGGAAATGCTTCTTGAGCAAACCGAAGGAACCGGAATTGATGTCTATACACATTCTGAGATGCTTCCGGCACACTACTATCCTGCATTCAAAAAATATTCTCACTTCAGAGGAAACTATGGAAATGCATGGTGGAAACAAAAAGAAGAGTTCGAGTCTTTCCACGGACCGATCCTGATGACAACCAACTGTATCGTTCCTCCAAAGGACACTTACAAAGACCGCCTGTACACTACCGGTGCGGCTGGATTTCCCGGCTGTCAGCATATTGACGACATACCTGAAAAAAACAAAGATTTCTCCAAGCTGATCGAACAGGCAAAACACTGCGCACCGCCTTTGGAAATTGAACGTGGTGAAATTATCGGTGGATTTGCCCATGCACAGGTTTTCGCTCTTGCAGATCAGGTTGTTTCTGCTGTCAAATCCGGGGCGATCCGGAAATTTGTTGTGATGGCAGGCTGTGACGGGCGTGCAAAAAGCCGCAGCTACTACACGGATTTTGCGAAAGCGCTCCCAAAAGACACTGTCATTTTAACGGCAGGCTGTGCCAAATATAAGTATAACAAACTGAATCTGGGTGATATTAACGGAATTCCACGTGTTCTGGATGCAGGACAGTGCAATGACTCCTACTCCCTCGCAGTAATCGCTCTGAAACTGAAAGAAATTTTTGAATTAAATGACATCAATGAGCTGCCGATTATTTACAATATCGCGTGGTATGAACAAAAAGCTGTGATCGTCCTGCTTGCCTTACTTTCCCTCGGAGTGAAAAATATTCATCTGGGACCTACACTTCCGGCATTTTTAAGTCCTAATGTAACGAAGCTTTTGATCGAAAATTTCCAGATTTCAGGAATTGATACAGTTGAACACGATATGCGCCTTTTCTTCGGTGAATAATCTGTCTCTCTGACCGTCAGAGAATGCACAAAAAGTGCAGAGCTCTTTTTCGCTCTGCACTTTTTCTTATCTTTTTATTCTGTTTCTTACAATTTTAACTCCTGGTACTGTACATGCTCTTCCAGTGCCTGTGTCATCTCCGCCATACGGCTCACATCCCCGATCAGGATCACGCCACAAAGACGGTTGTTCAGGAAATAGTATTTCTGATACTGTTTTTTGCCCATATCCTTCAATTCAATCGTCTTGTATACCAGATTTGGATTTTTTCCGTTGTCTCCTGCTGCAAACAATGCGGTTCTCATTCCGTGGAAGCTCAGTGCCGCCGGAACTGTCTCATATTCCATCTCTTCTCCTGCCGCATTCGCTCCTGCCACTTTTCCCTGTTCAGATGCTTCCGGCCAGATTGCATAGTTGAGACCGTCATACTGTGCACAGTCACCACATGCATAAATATCCGGCACATTCGTCTCCATTTTAGAATTGACGATCACCGCACGGTCCACTTCGATTCCGGCCGTCTTAGCCAGCACCGTATTTGCACGGACTCCTGCAGATACAATCACCAGCTCTGCCGGGAAAGTTCTTCCATCTGCCAAAGTCACTCCTGTCACATTGTCTTCACCGTCAATAGAAGCAATGCTGACACCTGTGTAAATCTGCACGCCCTGCTGTTCGCTGATGTGCTTGAGCATCTCACCTGCCGCGTCGTCAAGCTGACGTCCCATCAACTGACAAGCCGCTTCCAGAACCGTCACCTGACAGCCGGCCTTCTTCAATTCCCAGGCAGCCTCCAGTCCCAGAACTCCGCCTCCGATTACAACAACATGCTCCACATCCGGCAGCATTGCCGCTACCTTTTTCGTATCATCCAAACGGCGGATTGCGATCACACCTTTTTTTTCCGCTCCTGCGATTGGTGGAATGAAACACTCAGATCCCAATGCGTAGATCAGCTTTGTATAAACAAACTTTAAACCGCCTTCCAGTTCGATTTCTTTTGTTTCCGGATGGATCGCAACCACCTCCATATCCAGAACCTGCTGGATATTCTGCTCCTCATACCAGCCTGCATTCTGCACCGCGATCTGCTCCTCATCCAAATCTGCCATGATCGACTTTGTCAGCATCGGTCGGTTATACGTGCGGTAAGGCTCATTGGAGATCATCAGAATGGAAGCTGTTTTATTTCTCTTTCTGATCTCAGCCGCAGCATTCCAGCCTGCAGTTCCGTTTCCAAGGATCACATAGAAATCCTTTGTATCATTGGAAAACTCACTTTCCTGTGCGTCCACCGGAACAAAATTCTCTTTTCCGACGCCGCAGACCGGACACACTTCCAGTGAAGAATCAAAGATTTCTCCACAGACCAGACATTTTACAAGCTGACGTGCACCGCTTTTTTCTGCTCTTTTATTTTCTTTATTCTGAAGGATACATCCGAAATTATATCCATAGTCAAATGCGTCGATCAGATTGTCCTCGCCCGGTTTAAACCGCACACGAAATCCGTCTGCTACTCTCATCCGCAGCTGTTTCAATCGTTCGATTATATGAGGAACACCTTCCCCGCTCCATCCATAACTGCCGAACGCACTGGCCAGTTTTCCGCCATGTGTCCCTGCAAAGATAGAAGTCGTCAGATCCCAGATTGGCTTAAGTGCCTCTCCCACAATGGTAGGTGTTCCAAACAGGATTCCGTCTGCAAAACCGAGTTCTTCCAGCACTTTTGCCTGATCTGCCTCTACCATATCATAGCAGCGCACATCTATATCTCCGCTGGCCTTTATTCCTTCTGCGATCTTCTGCGCAAGCTGGGCAGTATATCCATAAGCACTTACATACGGAATGATCACTGTTTTCTTCGGATTTGGATTCACGACAGTACACCACTCTTCATAAGTATCCAACATCCACGAAATCTTGTCATCGATCACCGGTCCATGTCCGGTACAGATCATACTCAGATCCAACTCCCGCACTCTTGCCAGTGCTTTAGACATAAACGGCTTAAACGGTCCGATAATATTGTCAAAATAATATTTTGTGGCACGCACATAATCGTCCCACTGTGTCACCTTGCTTAACAAAATATCATGGAATCCATAATGAGAACCAAAAGAATCGCAGGTCACTAAAATCTGCTCTTCTTCTATATAAGTGTACATCGTATCCGGCCAGTGCAGATTCGGCACGCTCAAAAACCGCAGCGTCTTATTGCCTATCTTCATGGTCTCATTGTCTTTCACCGGAATCGCCGTAAATTCTCCGTTTACAATCTCCTTTAAAAATCCGATGGCACATCCTGTAGCAATAATCTTAAGTCCCGGGTTCAGTTCCAAAAGTCGCTCTACACTTCCTGCATGATCCGGTTCAGTGTGGTTGACTACCAGATAATCGATCTTTCTGATATCCGTAATCTCACTTAATTTTTCCAGATATTCGTCAAAAAACTTTGCTTTTGCCGTCTCAAACAGAACCGTCTTATCCCCTGCTTTTAAAATATAAGAATTATAAGTTGTTCCAAACTCTGTATACATAATAATGTCAAATACACGAAGCTGGTCATCTACAATTCCAGTCCAGTAAAATTCCTCTCTTAACTGTAATGTCTCCATTGTCATTTCCTCCTTCTTCGAAATTCTTTACATACACATTCTATAAATATTCACAACATCTTCTGCTTTCAGCGGAACATATGCCTCTGACAGTCCGCCAAAGATCACTGCATGTTCTGCCATTTCTGTAAAATGTTCTTCTGTAATCCCTACCTCAGACAGGGTCATCGGGATTTCCAGGCTTTTTAAGAATTCCTCTGTCGCATCAATTCCTGCGTTTGCAGTTTCAAAAAGATCCGCTTTTTCTGCGATTCCCCATACATTTTTTGCATATTCTGCAAACTTTTCTACCGTATGTTCATTCAGAATATATCGCATCCAGCGCGGAGTCAGGATCGCGAGCCCCACTCCATGTGTGATATCATAATAAGCACTCAGCTCATGTTCCATCGGATGACAGCTCCATGCACAGTCTTTTCCTGTGGAACAGATTCCGTTGATCGCCAGCGAAGACGTCCACATCAACTCTGCACGTGCTTCATAATTTTCCGGCTCACGCACTGCGATCGGCGCATACTGGATCACAGTTTTTAAAAGCCCTTCACTGATTCGATCCGGAACCGCTGCCCTTCTGGTATCAAAATACACCTCCAGAATATGTGACATAATATCTGCACTGCCTGCTGCCGTCTGGCTTGCAGGTACTGTAAAAGTATTCTCCGGATTCAGAACAGATGCCTTCGGCAGCAACAGCGGATTTCCAAAGCCCAGTTTTTCTTTCGTCTTCAGATTGGTGATCACTCCGCCATTATCCATCTCACTTCCTGTTGCAGAAAGCGTCAGCACCGTACAGATTGGAAGCGCTTTTTCAATCCAATCCGGATGTAAGATCAGATCCCACGCATCTCCCTCATAATATGCAGCAGCCGCAATGGCTTTGGAACAGTCGATCGTACTGCCGCCTCCTACTGCAAGAATCACATCGATATCCTCTTCCTTGCAGATTTCCGCACCCGCATAGACACTCTCAATCCTCGGATTCGGCTCGATCCCGCCAAGTTCAAATATCTCAAACTCATGAAGCAGGTTTTTAATCCTGTCATAAAGTCCTGTCCGTTTGATACTTCCGCCGCCATATGTCAACAGTACCTTATTTCCATATGGGCGTAAAAGCTCCGGCAGCTTTTCTTCCTGTCCTTTTCCAAATAAAATTCTGGTACCAACACAAAAATTAAAATTTTCCATACTGCTCCGCCTTTCCTACGCTATACGTCTATTTTCCATCAGATAGTTACATTTTACCATTGAATTTTAAAAATGTCTTTCTTTTTATGTTTTTTTCATATATTTGATGCTCTTGTTTGACGCATTAGCTGTCTGCAACCGGGAACAAAATCGTAATCCGAAACCCATTCTTCTCCTTCATAACCGCACATTTTCCCGTCATTTTTTCCATCATATTTTTTATGCTCTGTAATCCGATTCCATTACTCTGCGTTTTTTCTCCCGAAAGCCGAATCTGATTTTTTTATCCGGCCACCGGACTTGAAAAATCGTCTGAAATCCCCTCTGTTCCAGATAACTGCACGTTTCTGAAAAAAGATCATATAGTAATGTCTCAAAATTATCTGGTTCTTCCAATTTTACCTCATCTTCTCCGGAAAGCAGAGAATATTCGAACAAATGCTCCGAAAGCTGCTTCATACGACGTGCTTTCTGATCGATCTTTTTCAGATATTCCAACAACTGTGCTTCATTTTCATACTTTCCTTTTTTCAGAATTTCTGTATACAGCATGATCGAAGTAATCGGCGTTCTGAGATCATGCGACATCTCCGTCACAATTTTCTGGTTTTCTCTTACAATCTCTGTCTCCTTATGAATCATCCTCTGAAACGATTTTCGCATATTCTCAATTCCTTCGGCGAGCTTGGACAACTCATCCTTCCCTTTTACAGTAATCGCATATTCCAGGCTTCCGCCCTCTAATATTTGAATCTCCTTACTAAGCTGTAAAATGTAATCCATCTTTCTGCGTATTCCGATAAGAACAAGCAGTAAAAACAGAAGAAATGAAAAAAGTACCTCAACGATCATCGCATAGTGATAAAATTGATAATCATAGATTCCCCATATGTTCACCTGAGCCGAACCATCTGCAAATTCGATCGGGTAATAATCCATCCACTCATATTCATTTGCCGGAATCTCCTCTTCCCATAATTTTTGTTCCGGATATTCCGATTCAAATACTACAATATCACCCTTATATACCCGGACATGCAACACCTTTTGTTGTTCAACCCACCTGTTTAACTGGTCTGCATCCTTAGAACTGATATTTTTCTCATGGATATATTTCTGCAGCTCTTGTATGTAATACTCATTCTTTTTTTCTTCCTGCTCTGAGCTGTCATAATACTTGTTAATGAGCATTTCTCCTGCATAATTGATGGCACAATATACAAAAAATGTTATCGCCGCAGATAAGGTTCTGCTTCTTCACGGACTTCATTATTTCTGCCTCTGTATATATTGTACCGACGCAAAAGTGCTTTGACTCTTCCCAATAATTCTGCATAAGAAAAAGGCTTGGCCAGATAATCATCTCCACCCGCCATCAGACCGATCAGTTTGTCTGATTCCTGAGCTTTTGCCGTCAAAAAAAGAACCGGCACATTGGATACTTTGCGGATTTCTTCACACGTACGAAGTCCTGACATCCCGGGCATCATAATATCTAAGATCACCAGGTCTGTTTCATCACTCAACAGTTCTAATCCACTTTTTCCATTTTCCGCTTCTTCCACACAATAATTTTCACTTTCTAAAAGAATCCGTACGCCTTCTCTTATATCTGCATCATCTTCAATAAGCAATACCTGTTCTTTCTTCATATCCAGCTCCTCTCCGGAAAAGATTTCCTGCAAAAATTAAGAGCGTACGTCTGTTAAAACATACACTCTTACGATCATCTTTAATCCACTTTACTTTCTGATGTTGTTCCTGATGTAGTCCCTGAACTTGAAGAACTGCCAGTCTTGTCATTTGAAGAAGTTTCTGATTTCTTACTTGTAGAATTGTCTGTGCTGCTGCCTGAAGTACTTTCTGTGCTCTTACCCGCTTCTGTACTACTGCTGGCTGAACTTTCTGTACTCTTTTCAGAAGAGCTTGCAGATTTACTGCTGTTCGATCCACATGCTACTGTTCCAAAAGATAACATTGCTGCCATGCATAATATAGTTCCTCTTTTTAAAATATCTTTCGTTTTGTAACATCCTTTCATCTTGTGATATCCTTCTTCCTCTTGATTTTATTTCAAAGGCTTATCTGTTTTTGATGGGTCTTATTATCCATGAAAAATCTTAAACATTTCTGATTCAATTCTTAACAAATCTAAACTTTCACTCACGATCGCCCTTTGCTTTATTGAAGTAATCATCCAGAAATGCTATCATATCCCCTTAAATCCTTCTCCATTTTTATCTTCTCGTTTCTTTTTCCACTTTTTATATCTCTTATTCCGCAAGGGAATTCCCACACCCAAAAACAGGACAACGATCAAAATTGTCAGCTCCATACCGTACCTCCCTTGATTCTGGCTAAAACTCCTTTTTCTCCATGATACGCACACTGATTTTATAAGAAATTACGATAAGAATCACGGATACAATACAACCGATCACACTGACTGTACCTGCCCCCATCTTTTCGACCCTTTGCAAAGCCGCTGTCATCTCAATATCAAAAACTTTTCCAAGCTGAATTCCACCGACAATCACTGCAAATCCTCCAACTCCAATTGCAACAACTGCCAGCCTTCCTTTTTCATTTCCGTACTTTAACTGTACCGGAATGGAAGTCCCCATAAATACAAGAACGAGTATGATTGATACTGCATAATTCACCATAAGTGCATCATCGATCGGAATCTCTTTTGTGATCCAGACATAGATAAGACTGATCAGAACAGACAGGATCCATATTCCTCCACAGAAAAGTAAGCCAAACACATACTTTTCTTTCACATATCCCCGCCTCGATACAGGAAGTGTAAACAAAAATGAATATCCTCTGTCAAATTCATCATATGTAAGTGTTCCCAATACAAGAAGAAAGCCATACATCGGAAACAGATTGACAATATAAGTAGGACTTTTCATGAAAACTGTGAATACCACACACATTGCCAGAAGTACCAGCACTGCATTCTTCTGCAGCTTCAGAATACAAAAATCTTTTATCAACATCCCTTTCATACGCTTTCCCCCTTGATCATCATCAAAATTGCTTCATCAATCGTTCCGTTTTCCACCACGACCTTCGGATAATTTTCCAGATAAAACTGCTTCTGATTCGTCAGAAGCTGATATCCGAAAGCTTCCTTCTTTCTGCTGAGAATATACTGTTTATCCAGAGTCTGATACTGCTCTTCATCCACTTTTAATACCGCGTATTCGCCAAGCAATACATCCGTCTCCTCATGCAGCACGATCTTTCCATTATGGATCATATACAGATCATCACACAGCCCTTCCAAATCGCTGGAAATATGGGAACTGATCAAAATCGCACGCTCTTCTTTTTCCTCCATATATTCTCGCAAAAGATCCAGGACATCTTCTCTTGCTGCCACATCCAGTCCGGCTGTCGGTTCATCCATGATCAGGAACTTCGCATCATGAGATAATGCAAGAAGTACCTTAAGTTTTGCCTTCATTCCGGTGGAAAACTCTTTGATCTTCTTATCCAGAGGAATTTGAAACTGCTCACATCTGGAAATAAAACAGTCCTTTTCAAAATTCGGATACATGGACTTCATTACAGCGATCACATCTTTTACCTGCAGATACTCACTGAAACCTGCATCAGAAAGTACGACTCCCAATTGCTGTCTGTCACTTTCTTTCAGCTCTCTCTCCGGCTTTCCCAGCATCTCAATGTTCCCTCCATCTGTATGGATCAGTCCCAGAGCCGCTTTAAATGTCGTGGACTTCCCGGCTCCATTCTGTCCGATCAGTCCGGTAATACATCCCGGTCTGACTTCCAGTGAGCAGTCCAGTGTAAAATTTTTATACTGCTTCTTTACCTGTTCTAACTTCAGCATATGCTATCCCTCCAATATCAGCTCCAGCATCTCCCGGATATCCTCTTCCGACAGGCCGTATCTTTTTGCTTTGCGTATCACCTCGGTCAGCTCTTCTTCCACCTCCCGGCGATACTCTTCCATCATCATCTCTTTGTTGGCGGCAGCCACATAGGTGCCCTTTCCGTGTATGGTAACCGTAAATCCTTCCTGTTCCAGAGAATCATATGCTTTTTTTACAGTCAGTGCGCTGATCCTCAATTCTTTTGACAAGGTCCGGACAGACGGCAGATTGTCATCTTCTTTCAGCTCGCCGCTTATAATCTGTGCCTTGACCTGGTCTACGATCTGTTCATAGATCGGTACCATCGATGAACTGTTGATTATAATTTTCATATGTGCCTCCTTTATTTATAAACAGTATATAACAGTTTGCATCTGTTGTCAACTGTTGTATACTGTTTATTTTTTCATTTAAAAAAGAGAAGGCATTTCGCCTTCTGCTTCTGTCCAAAACTTATCTTTCTAATTTTACAAGATATTCCGTTGTATTTTCTTCCAGTCTTTTCCTACCTGTCACTTGAAATCCATGATTTTGATAAAACGAAATTGCTCTTTTATTCTTTTCCAATGCCCATAAATTGTCTGCACCAAATTCTTCTGTCGCATATCGGATCAGTGCATCACCAACTCCCTGACTCTGAAAAAATGAATCCACATATATTTTACTCAGTTGTGTCCCGTTCATCTCAATGAATCCTCTGATCACTCCATCGTCAAATACATATATATTTTCCATAACTTTCTCTTGTTTCATGGGATATTGCTTACATTCAGATATTTGCTTTTAAAAGTACGGTTCCCTCCGGAAATGCGGTTCGAAATACTTTTCTTACCAACGGACCGGCGATTAACAGCTGAAATGGAAGTGCCATAATAAAATTCTTTGGAATATTGGTCAGCCAGATCAGAAGTAAGCTTCCCCATTCTCCGCTTTTTATGCAGGCTTCCACACCTCCGTAAAATGACATAATGATCACCATCGGAATTACCATACAGCCGGAAACAGCGATCGCCTTTTGAAGCACACTGCTGTCCGGTTTAACCAGAAACCGGAATGCGAATGCTTTCGCCGGACCTGATACGACAAACCAGTCAAACACCATCGCAAAAATATAAGCCACTGGAAAGCCGAGCCATGCTTCCTTTAAAGTCTCCACACCGAATTGCCCCATATGCAGCGTCACGTTGTAAACACTCATCCAGAGTACCATCACGAAACACATCATTACCGTATAAATCAAACTTTCTCTCTTATGCTTTGGCATATTTTTCTCCTTTTCTTACCTTCTTTTTCATTGTTGCTACATTCGCTTATTATAAAGATATTTTTTTCTCTTCGTAAGTTTCTTTTTTCATTTTGTCGTTTTGACTGTATCGTAAGAAAAGGACTGTCATTTTTTAGGAAATTTTACCACTGTTTCAAACACGATTTATCCAACCTGATGCTCAGATATTTTTCTTCAAGCTCCTGCCTGTAAAATACCGGTTTCCAGGTTGTTTCTTTCACCGGATGAAAATGAGGGGATGAATACGCCACCTGATCACTGGGCTCTATCGTCCCCGCCAGAAAAATAGATGTGGGACCAGACTGACCGCCGATCACAGATACCGATCTTTTACCATGTGCAGTCGTCCAAACGGTGTCCCCTTCTTCACAATCCTGCAGATAAAAATCATCCTTTGGCTGTGGTGCAATTTCATACGTAATCTTCAAAACATGCTCCGGAAATTTCAGCCCTTCCATATCCGGAACCTCGATCCTCTCATCAACGGATTCTTTTATATTCAGTTCATAGTGTTCTTTTGTCACCGGATGCATGACTTCCACTTTCTGATCGACGGCCCCCGCTTTGACTGCAAAAGACGTTCCTTCGTACCGCGTTTTTTCCGGCTTCACACTTAACTCTAACCTCTTCGGAATTTCTCCTGTCCATTCATAGAAATATCTTTGAAACTTCCAGAATCGTTCCTGATCACACTGATAATATTCCATCCACTTTTCAGCCCGCACATCCTTTGCTTCCCCCGCTTCCACCGACACCCAATACGTTCCGTCTGCACAAAAGGGGATGACCTGTGTATCTTTTTCTCTCAACGTAATGTTTAAATATTGCATCGCCTGTTCACCCAGATGATCAAGCTCCTCGCAAGTATCGATCACAATTCCATGCTCACAAAAAAAGAGTCCTCTGACTGCTGCTTTTCGTGTTTCCCACTCGCACATCTGATCAACACGAAACTCCTTCCTGATTCTCCCCAGATTCTGATGTACAAATTCTCCTTCAAAGACATGTGTCATGTGTTTTCCTCCTGTCTACTCCCGTATCACATCTACCACCTGTTCTTTCAGCACAGACTGTCCGGAAATCACCACTGCCGCTGCACAGATTGCCAGGTTCACCAGGATCATGATCAGAATCGGCACAATCTGAATACCTGATTTTGGATGCAGATACAAAAATACATGTGTCATAAAATAGTATAACACTTTTTGTACCGCCAGATAAAGTGCGATCATCACAATACTGGAATATACTCCATACCGCAGCCCTTCTTTGAGCAGCATGATCCGAAAACCGGAATCCGTGATCCCCATCGCCCTTAAAATCCCGAATTCATGCTTTCTGGCTGCCACCAGATACTGCATACTGTTCATAATATGCAGAAGGCTGATCACCAGAAGGACAAAAGCAATGCCATAGAAGAACAGCATTTTCTGATTCAGATAAAAGTTCTGCACCTTGATCTGTTCCGTATAATCCTTGACGACACAGTCGGATACTCCGGAAACAACCTTACGGATCTCATCTGTCACTGCGACCGCATCCGCATGTTCTTTCAATGCAATGCTGATGGTCCGGTATCCTTCGATGCCAAAATATTTCTGCATCTGTTCATTTGTCATAATAATGCTGGCTGCTCCATCCCCGTAAAACTGATCCACTCTTGCCAGTGTTCTGCTGACAACTGCCTGGACTTGAAGATCCGAATTCTGATACAGCGAGTCTTCCCCCTGAAATTTCAGTAATTCTGTCTGGGCAGTCTTCGGTATCCTGACTGAAAGCGCATCTCCGGGAGACACACTGATTCCATCATAGTTTCCCTGTCCGTCCATCAGCGTCGCCAGTATCACTGTATCCTCTTCCCGCATTTTCTCCGGATCGATTTCTCCCTCCAGAAGATAATCATTCAACTCATTTAACATCCTGTCATCATATCCGTAGATATTGACCTTTAATCCATATTCTCCGTTTGCTTTTCTCACCAGTCTTCCATTGAATTTTTCCACCATATCCGAATCTGCATCCAGAATGTTTTCCTCCGGATTCTCACTGCCCATATAATACTCCGGCCAGTGAAAAACATCATCTGACATCGTAAGCTCTCCCGCCATATACCGCACCGGTCTGACAGACTCCAATCCGCTTATCTTTTCCATCTGCTCTGCACATACCTTTGGAATCAGACTGGACAGTGAATCTGAATCTTCATACACCTGAATATCCGAACCAAGTCCGTCATCTGCCTTGAATGTCAGTTCATTGTTGACCTTTGCATTTTCTGTCAGATAGGCAGTCCCTAAAAAAAGAACACTTCCCACAGACAGAGACAATATAATTCCGATAAAAGTTTTCTTTCTCGAAAACATAAACTTCTTTGTCAGGACACCCGTCAGATCCTTTCGTTTCAGACTGTAGATCTTACGTCTCTTTGTCTGTGCTTCGCCTTCTTTTGTTATCATTTCCCGCAGTGTCAGCGTTTCCATCCGCCTCACTAAAATCAAACTTACAAGTGTAAGCAGGCACAGCAGAAAGATTGCTCCAAATAAAATCGCCTCTCCTGAAACCTGAAACGCGCCCGCCTGTGCACGTCCTGCCTGTGCAGCCTCTCTGGCCGCCTCTGCTGCGACGTACTTATTCGTATGCTGAATTCCCTTTGTCCGTACAAAAATACTGCCGATTTTCTGATAAATCCCCCATGCTGCTGCGTTTCCGAGAACACATCCAACCGGATAAGCCACTGCAAAGATCATCCACAGCTCGCTTGTCAGCACCCCAAACGTACGCTTTGACTCCATCCCCAGTGTCTGCATCACACTATACTGTGACATCCTTTTCCGTACCGATACCTGAAACAGACTGTAGATCACAAATGTTCCGAATACTCCTATCGCTGCCAGTACCGCTTTATCCTTCAGATTCCACTTGTCGTCCAGATTCCCCCAGATATAAGGCAATCCCGCTTCCTTCCAGTGGAGGATCCCGGTCTTCACTGCTTCTGCCGCATTGATGCGGTTTCCGTTTTTCAGCCATTCCAGCAGCTCCCAGTTTGCCGCAATTTCCTTTTCGGAAATTCCAAATGTATCTGCAAATGCGCTCATCTGTCCGTAACTATCTTTGGACTCATCAAATTTCACATACAGGAATGTTCCGTTTGTTCCATAGTCCAGTGTCGGGTTCACAAATACCTGCATCCGCTGCGTAAGAGCGGAAGGCTGCTCTGACACAATTCCGCACAACGTAAATGTTTCTCCATCCAATGTAAATGTCGTGCCGATCTTACGCGGAATATCCAGATTCCGAAGTGTAAATTCATCCAGCGCCGCTTCTCCTTCCTCTTCCGGATACCTGCCCTCTTTCACTGTTCTTCCCATCATGGAAAGATAGCCTTCTTCTGCGTAATCCAGCTCGATCTCATAAGGCTCCTCTGTCACTTTGCGCATCGTCAGCACACCGGTTTTTTCCACGCAGTAACCCTGCTCTTTTTCTCCCGGCTGATACGTTTTCTCAAACTCCTCAAACCAGTCTGTGTCACAGCGCATCGTATAGTGCCAGTCTCCGGATTTTGTGCGGGCATTTTCTCTTGCTGCATGATTTCCGCTCTTTTGAAGTGAACCGATTCCGGTAAACAGAGCACAGGACAAAACAATCCCCAGAAACAGAGCCATCGTCTGTTTTCTATAATATTTCAGATAGGACCATGCAAGACGTATGATCTGCTTCATTACAGCTCACCGCCTTCCCCGTAGAATGCGTCTTCTCTCTGATACAGCCTGCCGTCCTCAATCCGGATGATCCGGTCACAGGTCTGTGCCAACGCTTCATTGTGTGTCACCATCAGCACCGTCTGATGGTATTTCTGACTGCTGGCTTTTAACAGGCCGATTACCTCCACGGCAGTTTTGGAATCCAGATTCCCGGTCGGTTCGTCTGCGAGCAGAAGGGCAGGTTTGTTTGCAAGCGCTCTTGCAATTGCAACTCTCTGCTGCTGACCGCCGGATAGCTCACTCGGATACCGTTTCCGTTTCTCCCACAATCCCAGCTCATTTAATAATTCCCTGATATGCTCACGATCTACATGACTTCCTTTGTCAAAGGTGACCGGAAGCGCCACATTGTCATACACATTGAGCACCGGCATCAGACTGTAATTCTGAAACACAAATCCAATATTGCGTCTCCTAAAAATCGTCTGTTCCTTTCTGGTCAGACTTCCGATATCATGCCCCCTGATGCTGATCTTTCCTTCTGTCGGAACATCCAGACCTCCAAGCAGATTCAACAATGTACTTTTTCCGGAACCGCTCGTTCCTACGATTGCAATAAATTCTCCCTGTTCTGCAGCAAAGCTGACATCGGAAAGTGCCGTTACCTGATTTTGATGGGAACCATATGTTTTCACCACATGCTGTACTTCTAAAATCTTCATTCTCTTCCAGTTCTCCTTTTCTCTTTGATACCATCAGTGTAACAGCCCCATCTTACAAAAATCCTACAGCAGAAAAGAAAGTTCTTACAAAATTGTCATTTTTCCATCCGCAGAAATACCGAAAAGCAGCTTCCCTTTCCATAGACAGATTCCACCTGAATGTATCCCTTTTCCTTCTCCGCGATCAGCCTGGACAAATAAAGACCGATCCCGCTTCCTTCCAGATTTTCTACATCTTTACTCCGATAGAATCTCTGAAAAATCCGCGGCATCTCTTCTTTTCGGATTCCGATTCCTGTATCTGTGATCCGGATTTCTGCGTACATTTCATACTGCTTAAGATCAATCTGAATTGCTCCGCCCTCACTGGTATATTTCACTGCGTTTTCCAACAGATTTGCAAACACTTCTGACGTCCACTTTGCATTGTGATAAAGAAACAGATCCGGGATATACCCTGTTTTGATCGGAATCTGTTTCCTGGCAGCCTTTTCATACACCAGATTCACCGCATCCAGAATGGTCTTTCGAATCGGGCACATCGAAACCTCAAAGACCATGACATTCTGTTCCAGCTTCACCATTTTAAACAGAGAATTTAAGATCCATTCCAGTTTTTCACTCTGCGTCTGCATTTTTGCCAGAAACTTTTCTCTTGTCTCCGCGTCCTGGTTTTCTTCCCTCAAGATTTCTTCGTACATCCGGATATTGGCAAGCGGTGTTTTCAGCTGATGAGACATATTGGAGATCAGACTTTTCACCTGCTCTTTTTCCTCTTCTGCCTGAGATACAGACATCTCCTGCATTTCCTGGATTTTGCGGATTTTCCCGGAAAGAGCTGACACTTCACCTTCCTTCAGATCCGAAACAAGGATCGGATCTCCCTCCAGAATAGATTCCAGCATCCGATCTGTCTCCCGGTATAGTTTTTTCCGCCTGCGATACTCATACATCCCAAACAAAACACCGGACACACATCCTGCTGATAGAATTCCTGTTATGATCGATTCCATACCTTTATCGTTTCTCCTCTTCTCTCCAGATATATCCAAGTCCGTGAACCGTCTGGATCCACTGCGGATTCTGCGGATCTGCCTCGATCTTTCTGCGAAGTCTCCGAATATTGACGGAAACGGTATTCTCATCCACAAACTTTCCGTCTTTGTCCCAGATCCGCTCTAAAATCTGTTCCTTTGACAATATCTGTCCCGGATTTTCCAGAAAATACAAAAGCAGTTTGTACTCGATCTTACTCAGCTCCAGCACTTCTTCCTTGCAGATCACCTGACAGCTGCTTTTGTCCAGACGGATTCCATTGGAGCTGATCCACTGTTTTTCACTCTTTCTGGAGAGCAGCTTTTTGATCCGCGCTTTCAGCACCGCGATAGAAAATGGTTTTGACATATAATCATCCACTCCCATTTCCAGTGCTTTCACCTCATCCAGTTCCGTATCCCTTGCCGTCAGCATCAGAATGAACACATCACTGCTTTTCCGAATCTCACTGCACAGCGAAAAGCCATTTCCATCCGGAAGATTACAGTCTAACAGAATCAGATCGCAGGAAGATGTCTTCCATAGCTTTCGTCCTCTTTCTGCATTTTCCGCTGTCAGGATCTGATAGCCTTCCCCACTCAATGTATACTCCAGCCCTTCCCTGAGATCTGCGTCATCCTCTATGATCAAAATTGTATCCATGTCTATTTCCCCTGTTTTCGTTTTGTCTTTATTATAACAACAGGGAGTGTGGAAATCTATCTTTATTCTCGTTACTGTTCCATATTTAAATATCCGTAAAGAAAATCAAGACCAATCTCCAAATTCCCCTTGTACTCTCTTTCCCCGTTTATTATACTTAGTACAGAGTTTCTAAACCCATCAAAAAGAAAGGAGCATTTACCATGCTTTCAAAAGATTTATTACAGCAATTTGAAGATAATATCACAAGATTTGATGAAAACATACATGCTTTCGAAAATGGAGAGATTGACCGCCAGACCTTCAAAGGCATCTCCGGAGGCTTTGGAAGCTATGCACAGAAGGAACAAGGATATATGCTGCGTCTTCGTCTTCCGGGCGGTCATATTACAAAAGAGAAATTAAAATTCCTTGCAGACAAAATTTCTGAACATCAGATTCCTCTGCTCAAACTGACTACCTGCCAGACCATCCAGTTTCACGATTTGTCTGCAGACTCTGTTCCGCAGCTTGTTCGTGATGCCTTAAAAGTCGGCATCATCACACACGGCGGCGGAGGCGACAACCCGCGTAATGTCATGGCAAGTCCTCTGACTGGTACCGCTGTGGATGAGACATTTGATGTGTTTCCTTATGCAAAGGCTGCCGGAGAATATCTCCTGACCAAGATGCCGGGACTTCACATGCCCAGAAAACTGAAAGTCGGTTTTTCCAATACCCCGGCGAATGAAGTTCATGCCACATTCCGCGACCTTGGATTTGTAGCCAAAGAAAACGGGACATTTTCCGTTTACTGTGCCGGCGGACTTGGACCAAATCCAAAGCTTGGTGTTCATATTACAGACAATGCAGATCCAAACGAGGTTTCCCTTTACGTCCATGCCATGATCCGTCTCTTTACCACATACGGCAATTATGAGTCCCGCGCAAAATCCAGAACCCGCTATCTGCAGGATACCCTTGGCGAAGAAAAAATCCGGAACTATTTCCTCCAGTTTGTGGAAGACGCGCAAAAAGAAATGACTCCATGGCCTGTAGAACCAGTCCATCCGATTTCCAAATCTGCTGACGGCACTCTGTCCGAAGCACTTCTGACAGAAAAACGGGTACTCCCACAGAAACAGAACGGCCTGTACACGGTTTCTTATCATCCGCTGGGCGGACGGCTTGCACCTCAAAAACCGTCTGAACTGTATGCCGTGATCAAAGAGATGCCGGAAACCGAGCTTCGGATCTCACCGGACGGCACCTTGTATATCATCAATCTGACTGCAAAAGAAGTACCTGCTGTGTTAGAAGCCACAAAAGACGGAGCTGCTTCTTTATTTGAAAGCAGTGTCAGCTGCATTGGCGTTCCAATCTGCCAACACGGACTGCGCAATTCCTATGCACTGTTAGAGTCCTGCATTCAGCGGGTCCGCAAGGAACAGTTCGCCGACAGAGTCCTTCCATGTATCCATATTTCCGGATGTCCTTCCAGCTGCGGAAGCCATCAGGCGGGAAGTATCGGTCTTGTCGGACACTCCAAACGGGTGGATGGAAAAATGGAACCTGCATTCAAATTATTTGTAAACGGAGACAGCGAAGAACCTGGAGCACATCTGGGCATCGAAAAAGGTGTTCTTCTGGAGACTGTAATCCCGGAATTTTTCGCAGCTCTCGGAAAACGAATTGCCGCAGCAGACAGTACCTTTGACGTCTGGTATCCGACTCACGCAGAAGAATTTGATACACTTGCTGCTGAATACGCAGAGAAGACACAATAGCTTCAAAATAAAAACCAGGCAGGATGCCTTCCTTTTTACGGGAACATATCCTGCCTGGTTTTTCTGATTATTCTGTTTCTATAAAATATCAATATGTTCGCCTGCAAGTGCCTTGTTCATACTTCGCACCGCACAGAATTTTCCGCACATGGAACAAGTATCCTCATGTTCAGGCTTTCTCTCATTCCAGATCCGTTTTGCCGTCTCCGGATCCATGGCACACTCCCACTGTGCTTCCCAGTCCAGATTTCTTCTGGCTTGTGCCATCCTGTCATCTGCCTGTCTTGCTCCCCGCACTCCTTTTGCAATATCTGCCGCATGTGCCGCAATCTTAGACGCCATGATTCCCTGTTTTACATCTTCCAGATTCGGAAGAGCCAGATGCTCTGCCGGTGTCACATAGCACAAAAATGCCGCTCCTGCCGATGCTGCCACGGCTCCGCCAATCGCAGAAGTAATATGGTCATATCCCGGAGCAATATCTGTCACAAGTGGTCCCAATACATAAAACGGCGCTCCCTGACAAATGGACTGCTGCACTTTCATATTTGCCTCGATCTGATCCAGAGGCATATGTCCCGGACCTTCCACCATCACCTGAACATCCTTCTCCCATGCCCGCCTGGTCAGTTCGCCCAGACGCACCAGCTCCTCGATCTGGCAGACGTCCGTTGCATCTGCAAGACATCCTGGTCTGCATGCGTCACCGAGTGAAACCGTCACATCATATTCCCGACAAATATCCAGAATCTCATCATAATATTCATAAAATGGATTTTCTTCCCCTGTCATACACATCCACGCAAATACAAGAGAACCACCTCTGGATACGATGTTCATTTTTCGCTTATGCTGCCGAATCTGCTCGATTGTTTTACGCGTAATGCCACAGTGCAGTGTCACAAAATCCACTCCATCCTGTGCGTGAAGACGGACCACATCGATAAAATCTCTGGCAGTCAGCGTATCCAGATCCCTTTGATAGTGGATCACGGAATCATAGATTGGAACAGTACCGATCAGCGCCGGACACTCACTGGTCAGCTTTCTTCGAAATGGAATTGTATTTCCATGAGAAGACAGATCCATGATGGCATGTGCGCCCATCTCAACTGCCTGCATCACCTTCTGCATCTCCACATCGTAATCTTTACAGTCTCTTGAAACTCCCAGATTCACATTGATCTTTGTACGCAGCATCGAACCGATTCCTTCCGGATCAATACAGGTGTGATTTTTGTTGGCACAGATGACAACCTTTCCTTCTGCCACCAGCGGCATCAGCTCTTCGGTCGTCATATGTTCTTTTTGTGCCACGATCTCCAGTTCTTTTGTCACAATCTGTTTTCTCGCTGCTTCCATCTGTGTTGTATAGTTTCTCATATGCATTCCTTTCCATGCCCGCCGCGGAGTATGCAAAAAGCTGCTGCAACGCAAACGCATTACAGCAGCAATTTTTCTTCTCAGATCCTATCACTTTCTCTGTATATCCCTACGTTGGCATTATCCAAATCAGGTTACGGGTTTTAAGCGATCCAGCTTTCTCTCAGCCTGCTTTCTGCAAGCACCCCTTTTTTGTTTCTGTTGATATTATAAACACTCTCATTCTTGGAATCAAGTGTTATCTGAATTTTCTTTTTGCCCTTGAGGAAGCTCTTCGCGAAGTCCCAGTATCCCTTCAACCAGAATCTTCACGTCATCCAGAATATAATCAAATGCACCGGCCTGACACATATTGATCAATACCAGTCCCAACGGAACTGCCAGAATCATACCAAAGACTCCCTTGATCTTATATCCCACATATAAAAGCAGCAGTGTCACCAGCGGATTCATTCCCATGCTGTCACCTACCAGCTTTGGCTGCAAAAGCTGACGCACTACCTGGGAAACTGCATAGATGATCACCAGACCGGCTGTAATTTTATATTCACCGATAAATACGGAGTAAATTGCCCATGGGATCAACGCAGTTCCCGTTCCAAAAAATGGCAGAAAATCCAAAAATGAAATCAAAAATGCAACCAAAACCGCATAATGAATTCCAAGCACAAGAAATCCGGCAAACAGGATCAAAAAAACAACACCCATGATCTTAAACTGCGCCTTGAAATATCCGCCTACTGCATATTTCAGATTATCCATCACCAGGATCATCCTCTTTTCCACAGACGGCGGTGCGATTTTATGAAACCATGCGATCACTTCTTCTCTCTGGATTGTAAAAAAGTAAGCTGCCAGTATCGCAACAATGAAAGAAATCAGATAGGACGGAAGTCTTTTTGCAAAATTTCCCGCAGCCGTCACCGTCGGCTCGCTGATTTTCGAAACAAGATTCCCCATATAAGTATCCAGATTCTCCACTATCGTTGTCCACCCATTCTGCACTCCCCGGGGAAGCCTGCTGAACGCACCGGATAAGGTATTTCCAATCTCACGCATCCCCTCTTCCAGCTGTGCATAAATATCCGGAAAGTTCTGAATCAAATCTGTCACTTCCGCTGCAATCCTGCTGACTGCAAAATATCCCACTAAAACGATCAGCCCAATGACCATGATAACAATCATTGCTGTTCCCAGCTTCTTTACGATCTTCAATCGCTTTTCCAGCCAGTTCACCAGAGGTGTCGCAATGGCAGAAATGATCCAGCCCACAACGAACGGCATGAGAAATCCGATTGCTTTTACGCCCAGGATAATAAACGCAGCCGTTGCCAGTATACTGAACATAAGACTTACCGCCACTTGCCAGTAAGGTCTCTTTCGCTCCATAAAAATCTCCTTCCCGCATCGTGCTTTTCCTGTTTACTCTATCATTCTCCGAAATTATTCTTTCGTTTCATCCTCCAAAAATCTTTCCGGAAACAGATATTCCCGCTCAGCCAGATCCCAGATTTCGTCTCTTCCCTGCTTTGTAACCGAAGAAAACGGGATTACTTTTGTTCCCGGAAGCAGATTCAGACCTGTTTTTAACATCTTCACATGCTTCTGCACCTGACTGCGTTTTAATTTATCCAGCTTTGTAGCAATGATGATCGGCTGAAATCTCTGATCGACGATCCACTGATACATCATCTTGTCATTTGCCGAAGGGTCATGCCGGATGTCGATCAGAAGAAAGACTGCTTTCAACTGTTTTGATGTATGCAGATACCGCTCGATCAGATTTCCCCACTGGATCTTTTCTTTTTCGGAAACCTTCGCATATCCGTATCCCGGCAGATCCACCAGATAAAGTTCCTCGTTGATATTATAAAAATTAATCGTCTGTGTCTTTCCCGGTGTGGCAGAGATCCGGGCATACGATTTTCGGTTCATAAGCGCATTGATCAGGGATGACTTACCCACATTGGATTTCCCCGCAAACGCAATCTCCGGTTTTTCATTTTCCGGCAATTTACTTGTAATTCCACAAACAGTTTCCAGATTGATATTCTTTATTACCATAGTTTACTCCCCTCCGGATATTTTATCCTGATCTTCTGACACAAATGCTGCCTTCAGCACTTCCTCCATATGCTCTACAGGCAGGATCTCGAGTCCTTTTGTGATTTCCTGAGAAAGCTCTTCTACATCTGCCAGATTCTTTTTGGGAACAAGAACTGTTTTTATCCCGGCATTTTTCGCAGCCAGAAGCTTTTCCTTTAATCCTCCAATCGGCAGTACACGTCCGCGCAGAGTCACTTCTCCTGTCATGGCAATATCTGCACGCACCTTTTGTTCTGTGATCGCAGAAAGCATTGCAGTTGCCATGGTGATTCCGGCTGACGGACCGTCTTTGGGCACTGCACCCTCCGGAATATGTACATGGATATCATGTTTTTCAAAAAAGTCATCCGCAATCTGATAATCTCTGCTGACAGAACGGATATAGCTGATCCCGGTCCGTGCCGATTCTTTCATCACATCTCCAAGCTGACCAGTGAGCATGATCTCTCCTTTTCCAGGCATCACATTCACTTCGATCTGGAGGGTATCCCCACCCACACTTGTCCATGCCAGTCCACGCACAATCCCGATCTCATCCGCTGCATTTGCCATCTGATACGTAAACTTCTCTTTTCCCAGATATTTGAACAGATTCTTCTCTGTAATTGTAACACTCTTTTTCCCGGTTGTAAGTATTTCTTTTGCTGCTTTTCTGCAAATATTGCCGATTTCTCTCTCCAGCTGACGTACTCCCGCTTCTTTTGTATAGTTGGATGCAATCTTCCAGACTGCATTTTTGCTTATTTTCAGCTGTTCTTTCTTCAGACCATTTTTCTCCAGCTGTTTTGGGATCAAATGCTCTGTCGCAATATGCAGCTTCTCATTCTCTGTGTAGCTGGTCACCTCGATCACTTCCATACGATCCAGAAGCGGACGCGGAATCGTCTGCAGTGAATTTGCAGTGGCAATAAACAGCACTTCCGACAAATCCAGCGGAACTTCCAGATAATGATCACGGAATTTGTAATTCTGTTCACTGTCCAGTACTTCCAGAAGCGCAGAGAACGTATCTCCCTTATAGTCTGTGCTGACTTTATCAATTTCATCCAGAAGCATCAACGGATTCTTGACACCTGCCTGACGAATTCCATTTGCGATGCGTCCGGGCATTGCTCCTACATATGTTTTTCTGTGTCCCCGGATTTCTGCCTCATCCCGCACTCCGCCAAGTGAAATCCTTACATACGGCTTCTTCAGTGCCTTTGCAAGAGATCTGGCGATCGATGTTTTTCCTGTTCCCGGCGGTCCCACCAGACACAGGATCGGGCTCTCCCCTTTTTTCGTCAGAGAACGTACTGCCAGAAATTCCAGAATTCGTTCTTTGACCTGTTCCAGACCATAATGATCTGCTTCCAGCACTTCCTCTGCATATTTGATATCCTGATTGTCCTTCCCGGCTTTATCCCACGGCATCTCAAGCAATGTTTCAATATAGGTCCGTATCACACCGCTTTCTGCCGGACTGTTCAGTGAGCTTTTAAATCTGCTGATTTCTTTTTTCAGCTTTTCGTTCACTTCTTTTGGCGCTTTCAGATTCTTTGCTGCTTTTTCAAATTCTTCCGCATCGGACAATGTAGAATCATCCCCCAACTCCTCCCGGATCAGCTTCAGCTGCTCCCGAAGAATGTATTCTTTCTGATGCTTATCCACACGTTCCTTCACCTTTTGCTGCAGTTCATCTTTGATATCCATGATCTGCACTTCGTTGACCAGCTTAAACGCCAATGTCTCATATCTCTCCCAAAAATCCACTTTTCCGAGGATTTCCTGTTGATCAACATAATAAAAAGGCGTGTTTGCAGCAATCTCATCCACCAGCTTTTTCAGGCTTTTGATCTCCAAAATCTCTGCCACTGCTTCTTTTGACATTTTTCCGTTGCGAGCGGCATAGTCCAGAAAAGTATCTTTAAGACTCCTTGCCATTGCCTCTCCATTTAGATCATCCTGAATGACAAGATCGGACTCATCGATCACCTCGACCTCTACTTGCAGATACGGCGTATCCTGCTGAAGCTGTTTTAAGATTCCTCTTGTTTCTCCTGAAACAAGTACCCGGACGATATGCTTTGGAAGCTTCATGATCTGTTTGATCGTTCCAACAGTTCCCACCTCGTAAACATCTTCCTGTGTAGGGTCGTCTGTTTCTATTGATCTTTGTGCCACAAGAAAAATCTTCTGGTCTCCCGCCATGGCTTCCTGAATTGCTGCGATTGATTTTTCTCTGCTCACATCAAAATGTACTACCATTTCCGGCATGATAGTCATTCCACGCAGAGCTACCATCGGAAGGCTTTTTATTTCTCTGTTCACCTGTATTTTCCTCCTGCTTTTTGTTTTATCCAAAATCAAAACAAGCGGGTACATGGTCCTCCCTATGCACCCGCCTGTGTTATCTATGCACTTTCAGATGTCAGAAAAGATTTTCGCTCTTCTCCATCGCACTCATACAATGGCTGCCCCTTTCCTTCCACAACATCTTTTGTAATCATACATCCTTTGATGGTATCATCAGATGGTACACGGAACATTGTATCCATCATAATATCTTCCATAATGGCTCTTAATCCTCTGGCTCCCGTTTTCCTTGCAAGAGAGGTCTCTGCGATTGCATCCAGAGCTGCTTTATCAAACTCCAGCTTTACGCCGTCCAGTTCCATCAGCTTCTGATACTGCTTCACAAGAGAGCTCTTCGGTTCTGTCAGAATCCGGATCAAAGCCTCTTTATCCAGAAGATCCAGAGATACTGTAACAGGAACTCGTCCTACCAGCTCCGGAATCAGACCAAACTTCACCAGATCCTGCGGAAGCACCTGATGCAGCAGTACATCTACATCCTCCTCATGCTTCTTAGCTATCTCTGCATTAAAGCCGATCGACTTCTTATCCAGTCTGGTCTCAATGATCTTATCAATCCCTTCAAATGCACCGCCGCAGATAAACAAAATATTGGTCGTGTCTATCTGGATCAGTTCCTGATGCGGATGCTTTCTTCCGCCCTGCGGCGGAACAGATGCAACGGTTCCCTCAATGATCTTCAAAAGCGCCTGCTGAACTCCCTCTCCGGATACATCTCTGGTAATGGAAGGATTCTCAGACTTTCTTGTGATCTTGTCAATCTCATCAATATAAATAATACCATGCTCTGCACGTTCAATATCGCCATCTGCTGCCTGAATCACTTTCAGGAGGATGCTTTCTACATCTTCCCCCACATATCCGGCCTCTGTCAGAGCTGTCGCATCTGCGATGGCAAACGGAACATTCAGTATCTTTGCGAGGGTCTGGGCAAGCAGAGTCTTTCCGCATCCGGTCGGTCCAAGCATCAGAATATTACTCTTCTGCAGATCCACGCCCAGATCAGAACCTGCCATGATCCGCTTGTAATGATTGTATACAGCAACAGAAAGAACCTTCTTTGCCTCGTCCTGTCCGATTACATATTCATCAAGGAATGCCTTGATCTCCTCTGGTGTCAAAAGATTGATATCATCAAATTCTCTTCTGTCATCATCGTATTCAAACTCTTCTTCTATAATCTCCGAGCAGACCTCGATACACTCATCACAGATATAAGCGCCGTTCGGCCCTGCGATCAGCTTTCTCACCTGAGACTGCGGCTTATTACAGAAGGAGCATCTTACTATATCATCACTTGCTTTTCCTGCCATATCACTCTCACCTCATATTGCCGACACAACATTAATGTTTGGCAATTACCTCATCTATTAATCCATAAGCTTTTGCTTCTTCTGCAGACATGAAGTTATCACGTTCTGTATCAGCCTTGATCGTCTCCAATGGCTGCCCTGTGTTTGCTGCCATAATCTCGTTCAATTTCTGACGGGTTCTCAGGATGTGCTCTGCTGCGATCGAAATCTCAGTTGCCTGTCCCTGTGCTCCGCCGGATGGCTGATGAATCATGATCTCTGCGTTTGGAAGCGCAAAACGTTTTCCCTTCGCTCCACCGGAAAGAAGGAATGCCCCCATGCTTGCTGCCATACCGATGCAGACTGTAGAAACATCACATTTGATGTACTGCATGGTATCGTAGATTGCCAGTCCCGCTGTCACGGAACCTCCCGGGCTGTTGATATATAACTGGATATCCTTATTCGGATCATCCGCTTCCAGGAAAAGAAGCTGTGCTACGATCACACTCGCAGATACATCATTGACCTCTTCTCCCAGAAAAATGATTCTTTCTTTTAACAGTCTTGAATAAATGTCGTAAGAGCGCTCTCCACGGCTTGTCTGTTCAATAACATAAGGTACTAAACTCATTTGCTTTTCCTCCTTATTATGCTGACTTAATCTGCCGCTGCCTGCGGCCCCCTCTCACTGCGGATTCACGGTACTGTTATGTACCAGAACAGATTATCCCTCTACAGATTCGTTTACAAGCAGAGTGATTGCTTCCTGAACTGCAAGATCCTCTTTGATCTGTTTCTTCTCGTTCTCTCCCATAAACTCTTTGAGTTTTTCAACTTCCATCTGGTATGCTTCCGCCATTTTTGTGAGTTCTTCTTCTACACGCTCATCAGAAACTTCAATGTTCTCAGCTTTTACGATCGCTTCCAGAACCAGTCTTGTCTTGATGCTCTTTTCAGCCTGTGGTCTCATCTCTTCCATCATCTTCTCTGCTGTCATTCCTGTAAACTGGAAGTACTGTTCTACGGTCAGACCCTGCTGCTGAATACGGCGTGCAAAATCATCTGCCATTTGTCTTACCTGGAACTCGATCATTGCTTCCGGAATATCCATCTGTGCGTTCTCGATTGCCTGATCTACTGCCTGGTTTTCTTTCTTTTCTTTTCCGGTTCTCTCTTTGCGCTCTTTGATGTTTTTCTTTACTTCCGCTCTGTATGCGTCCATTGTCTCACATTCAGAAACTTCAGAAGCAAATTCATCATCCAGCTCCGGAAGTTCTTTTGCTTTGATTGTGTGTACTGTACACTTAAATGTAGCATCTTTTCCTGCAAGCTCTTCAGAGTGATACTCTTTCGGGAATGTCACATTCACTTCTACTTCTTTGTCGATCTCAGCTCCGATCAGCTGCTCTTCAAATCCAGGAATGAATGATCCGGAACCGATTGTCAGCGGATAATCTTCTCCTTTTCCACCTTCAAATGCAACACCGTCTACAAATCCTTCGAAATCTAATGTTACTTCATCTTTATCCTGAACTGCGCGGTCTGTCACTTCGATTGTTCTTGCATTGCGCTCGCGCTCTTTTTCAATCTCTTCATCAACTTCCTTCTGTGTCACTCTTGTAGATACTTTATCTACTTTCAGTCCTTTGTAATCTCCGAGTGTCACTTCCGGTTTTGTAGCTACTTCTGCTGTGAAAATGAACGGTTTTCCTTTTTCCATCTGTACAACCTCGATCTTCGGCTGAGACACGATGTCCAGTTCACTTTCATCATAAGCTTTTGCATATGCGTCCGGAATCATGTTGTTTGCTGCTTCATCATAGAATACTTCCGGTCCGTACATTTTTTCGATCATCTGACGCGGAACTTTCCCTTTACGGAATCCCGGAATGTTGATCTGTTTGCGCTGTTTTAAGTAAGCTGCCTGCAGTGCTTTCTCTACATCTTCTGCGGCTACTTCTACTGTAAGCTTCGCCATATTATGCTCTAACTTTTCTACCTGTAAACTCATCTTTCTATTTCCTCCTTGATTCGTACCATTCAAACGCAAATTGTATATTCGCAGTCATTGAATTAGTATAGCATAGTCACTTCAATATTTCCAGTACTTTTTAATAATAAACTACTCCATGCCCGATTTCTTCTGCCTTTTCCTTTCCGCACAGGAGCTCGATCAGCTTCAATGCGAATGGAATCGCGGTTCCCAGTCCCCGGCTTGTGATCATATGCCCGTCTACATTTACCGGCTCTTCATTTGTCTCTGCGTGAGAAAGTCCTGACTCCATGCCCGGATAACAGCATGCTTTTCTTCCTTCCAGAAATCCCAGTTCTCCAAATACAGTAGGCGCTGCACAGATTGCTGCCAGATAACGCTCTTTTGCATAAAATTCTTTGAGCAGCGCACACAAATCTCTGTGTTCTTTCAAATGCTTTGTCCCCGGCATCCCACCCGGCAGTACGAGCATATCCATTCCCTCAAACTCCATCTCCTCAAACAGGGCGTCTGCCTCGACACCGATTCCGTGTGAGCCATGTACTGTCTTTTCTCCTGTGACCGATACGTTCGTCACAGTAACACCTGCCCTGCGCAGCAGATCCGTAACCGTAAGTCCTTCGATTTCTTCAAATCCTTCTGCGAGAAATACCGCAATCTGTTTCATGATCATTTCCTCCTGACTTAAAATCTGAACCTGATTTTCATTTCTTTCATATGGTAAAAAGTGTAGCAAATCCCTGTTAAAAATGCAATGCCTCCCCGTTTACATTTTCCGTTTTTCATATTATGATGATACCGGATATCAAACAACAAACGATGTTTTCAAAGAAAGGAGTTTTTCATGGAAATCGAGCGCAAATATCTGATTTCATCTGTCCCCTTTGCTCTTTCATCATATCCATGCCGCAAGATCGAACAGGGATATCTCTCCACTGCACCTGTGGTACGTATCCGCCGGGACAACAATGACTACATTCTGACTTACAAATCCAAAGGAATGATGATCCGGGAAGAATACAATCTTCCGCTGACAAAAGAATCTTATGAACATTTAAAAGAAAAAATCGACGGACGGCTCATCACGAAAAAAAGATATGTGATCCCTCTTAAGGATTCCCTCTTTATTGAGCTTGATATTTTTTCCGGAGACCTTGCGCCTCTGATGCTTGCGGAAGTAGAATTTCCTGATGAAGAGACTGCCAATCACTTTACTCCACCCAAATGGTTCGGCGAAGACGTTACCTTTTCTTCTTCCTATCATAACAGTACACTCAGCAAACTCTGATATCAACTTTTTGTGGCTTTTTGTTCTTTCGCTACGTTTTGTCGCATAGATATCTATTTATAGGGAAAATTGTTATAATTTACTAAGCTTTTAACAATTCCCTGTAAATGGAGGTACAGCAATGTCTAATATTCAGCTTGTTGAAAATTTATACCGTCTTCGTAAAGCACATCACTACACTCAGCAAGAGATCAGTGACTTGCTCAATATTTCCAGACAGGCTTATTCCAACTACGAAACCAGTAAACGGACACCGGATCTGGATTCTCTGATGCGTCTGGCTGATATCTATGGAGTATCTCTCGACCAGCTGGTCAATCATCCCTGTACAAAAGACGGACTGATCCTCGAACAGAAAGGTCCCTTTACGTATGCCATGGAGATCGACACTGCCGATACACTCTATCTTACGCGGGAAGAAGTCGAACTGATCAAGGGATACCGGGCCATGAATCCGGAAGATAAATTACTATTGAAAAAACTGTTGTAATAAAGAAAAAGGAAATCCGCCAGCTCCAGTCGGATTTCCTTTTTTTATTATTCTCCCAGTCCAAATCTCTCGTGAACTGCATTGATCGCACGTTCTACATCGCTTTCATTGATCAGAACCGTGATTCTTACTTCTGATGTTGAAATCATATGGATGTTGACTCTGGCATTTGTCAGTGCCTCGAACATCTTGGCAGCAACACCCGGATTACTCATCATTCCTGCTCCGACAATCGAGATCTTCGCTACACTCTCCTGAGAATTGATTTCCTGGATCGTCAGCGCTTCTTTATTTTCTTCCAGGATCGCCAGTGTATCCTGAAGATCATCCTCTGCCACTGTAAAGGAAATATCTTTTGTACCGTCTCTTCCTACAGACTGAAGAATGATGTCCACATTGATATTCTTCTTTGCAAGTGTATTGAAGATCTTGAACGCTGTTCCCGGTTTGTCTTCGATTCCGATGACAGAAATTCTCGCTGTATTTTTATCAGATGCAACTCCGCTGATTAACAATTTTTCCACTTTTACTACCTCCTTGACCACCGTACCTTCTTCTCTGTTCATGCTGGAACGTACAACCAGCTGTACTCCATATTTTTTCGCCATTTCCACAGAACGGTTATGCAGGACATTCGCCCCCATGGATGCCAGCTCCTGCATCTCATCATAACTGATTTCTTTTAATTTTCTCGCAGAAGGAACAATTCGTGGATCTGCGGTATACACACCGTCTACATCCGTATAAATCTCGCACGCATCTGCGCCCAGAGCCGCTGCGATTGCAACTGCCGTGGTATCTGAACCGCCCCGTCCCATTGTCGCATAATCCTCATATTTGTTCACTCCCTGGAATCCAGTGACGATCACGATCTTCCGGTATCCCAGTTCGTGGAGGATTCTCTCAGATTCTACCTTCTTGAATCTTGCATTTCCATAGGTGGATGTGCTGTGCATCTTTACCTGGAATGCATTCAGCGATACTGCCGGGATTCCCAGCTTATGAAATGCCATCGCCATCAGTGACACAGAAATCTGTTCCCCTGTTGTCAACAACATATCCATCTCTCTCTTGGATGGATTCAGATTAATCTCTTTTGCTTTTGCGATCAGATCATCTGTTGTGTCTCCCATCGCTGAAAGGACCACAATCACATCGTGTCCGTTTTTATAATCTTCCGCGCAGCGCTCTGCCACACGAAAAATACACTCTTTATCTGCGACCGAACTGCCGCCAAACTTCTTTACTATCAGCATTTTTTCTTCCTCTCTGTTTACCGTTCATTGTCCATCTCAAAAAGACGGGAAAGCAGCCTGTGTCCTTCTTTCTCGAACAATGGGCTCTTATTGCCCAGTCTTTCTGAATACTCCGGCATTCCTTCTGCTTTCTTTCTGGAATCATATAAAAGATACGGAACCGGATTACCGGTATGTGTGCGGACACAGATCGGCGTCGGATGATCCGGAAGGACTAACGTCCTGAAATCCATGCAAAGATCTTCCAGTTCCCCAACGATCGGTCCGATGATCTTCTGATCGATATTTTCAATCGCCTTAATCTTATCCGGAATACTTCCCTGATGTCCCATCTCATCCGGTGCTTCAATGTGTACATATACAAAATCATAATCCTGCGCCGCCAGCGCGTCCACTGCTGCCTCCGCTTTTCCTGTATAGTTCGTATGAAGTCCTCCGTTTGCACCTTCTACGATAATATTGTCAAGCCCTGCTCCTACAGCAATCCCCTTCAACAGATCCACTGCTGAGATCATGGCTCCTTTTTTATGATATTTTTCCTCGAAAGAGGTCAGCATCGGCCTGGTACCTGCCCCCCAGAACCATACGGAATTGGCAGGGTTGAGTCCTTTTGCCTTTCGCTCCAGATTCAGCGGATGATTGCTTAAGATCCGGTAGCTGGTCTCCATCATTTCCCGAAGTACCGCATCCTGAGGGAGATACTCCCCAATCCGCTTTGTCAGGATATCATGAGGCGCTGTCAATTCGACTACACTTCCGAATTTATGGATCAGCAAATGCCTGTAACTCGTGCCTGTATAAAACTCATACCCACCTCTTCGCATTTCCTGCATCAGGGTCTCCATCAGAACAGCCGCATCCTCAGTGCTGATCTCGCTGGAACTGTGATCCAGAATCCGTTTATCCTCATACCGCTCTTCTTCCTCGGACAAGGTCACCAGATTACAGCGAAAAGATACATCGGTTGGCGCCATATCCACCCCGATACTCAACGCCTCCAAAGGGGAGCGTCCGGTATAATATTCCTTTGGATCATATCCGATCACAGAAAGATTCGCCGTATCACTTCCCGGAGCCATCCCGTCGGGAACAGTCTGCACCATGCCAATCTCTGAAATCTGCGCCATGCGGTCCAGATTTGGAGTATGCGCCTTCTCCAGAGGTGTCATACCGCCCAGTTCTTCCAACGGTTCATCTGCCATCCCGTCACATAAAACAACAACATATTTCATACGCATCCTCACCCTTCTACTCTAATCCGGTGGAGAATGGACGGAAATTCTTTCTGGCACTGTTCAAAATGTCCTTCTGTCATAATTTCTGTCAGAAATCCGAATTCTCCCTCCAACGGTTCCACCTGTACAATCTCAATCGGTCCGAATTTACTTTCCAGATGTGCTTTCATTGCCTGTGGTTCTCCCTTGATCCGCACAAAGAAACGCTTGCTCGTATCCGAGATCGGAAGCAGTTCCACTTTATCCTGATCCCACATCGTCATAATATTCCGGTTCAAATGCTTTACTTCATCTACAATATCAGAAACAACCGCACTCGCTGTCGGAAGCTTTCCTGCACCGCTTCCGTAAAACATTGCATCTCCGAGTACATTGCCATGTACAAAAATCGCATTAAAGACATCATTTACGCTATACAATGGATGCGAAGAGCTCAGCAGATACGGAGCAACGATGGCATGGATATGATCTTCATCCCTTCTGCTGCATGCAAGAAGCTTGATCGTCATTCCCATTGCCTTTGCATACATCATATCTTCTTTTGTAATCTGCGTGATCCCCTCTGTATAAATATCTTCAAAATCCACCTGCTGTCCGGAAATCAAAGATGAAAGAATCGCAATCTTCCGGCATGCATCATATCCTTCCACGTCCGCTTCCGGATTTCGTTCCGCATACCCTTTTTCCTGCGCCTCTTTTAAAACTTCCTCATAATCTGCTCCTTCATAAAACATCTTACTGAGCATATAATTGGTCGTTCCGTTTAAAATCCCTGTGATTTCTTCAATCTCATCTGCTGTCATTGAAGAATTTAACGGACGGATGATCGGAATTCCGCCTCCGACACTGGCCTCAAACAGAAAATTGATATTTTTCTCCCTTGCAATGGAAAGCAGCTCTGCACCGTGCTTTGCCACCAGCGCTTTGTTTGAGGTCACCACGCTTTTTCCGGCCATCAGGCACTTCTTCACAAAAGTATATGCGGGTTCAATCCCGCCCATTACCTCTACTACGATCTGAATGGAAGGATCTTCTGCGATCACCTGAAAATCATGTACGATTTTTTCCTGAATCGGATCTCCCGGGAAATCTCTCAGATCCAGAATGTATTTTACATGGATCTCATCCCCGGCTCTCTGGTCGATTCGTTCCTTATTGGTCTGTAATACTTCAATGACTCCGGATCCCACCGTGCCATATCCCATAACTGCTATATTTACCATATTCGCCTTCCTTCCTGTTCTTTTTTCTGCATCTGTCCTACTCTTCCGGGTTTTTCGGAGCACTTAAATATGCGTTGATAAACGGATCCAGGTTGCCGTCCAGCACACCGTTCACATTGCTGATCTCCATATTCGTACGGTGATCCTTCACCAGTGTATACGGCTGCATGACATAGGAACGGATCTGGCTTCCGAATCCGATCTCCTTGATCTCACCGCGAATACCGGACACTTTGTCTGCTTGCTCCTGCTGCTTCATCAGATACAGCTTGGCTTTGAGCATTTGCATGGCTTTGTCTTTATTCATGTGCTGAGAACGCTCATTCTGACACTGAACAACAATTCCTGTCGGGAAATGCGTGATACGGATTGCCGAAGAAGTCTTATTGATATGCTGTCCACCTGCTCCGCTGGAACGATATGTGTCGATCCTGATATCGTCATCATTGATCTCAATATCAATATCTTCCTCAATATCCGGAATCACATCACAGGATGCAAAAGAAGTCTGCCGCTTTCCGGCCGCATTAAACGGAGAAATTCTGACCAGTCTGTGCACCCCTTTTTCAGAGCGCAGATATCCGTAAGCATTCTCTCCTCGTACTTCAAATGTCACGCCTTTGATTCCCGCAACATCTCCTTCCAGATAATCCAGAACTTCTACGGAAAATCCCTTTTTCTCTGCCCATCTGGTGTACATTCTGTAAAGCATGTTTGCCCAGTCACAGGATTCTGTTCCGCCTGCTCCGGCGTGAAGCGTAACGATCGCATGATCTCTGTCATACTCTCCGGTCAGAAGTGTCTGGATCCTCAGCTCTTCAAACTCTCCTTCAAAACGGAGCAGTTCTTCCTCGATCTCCTGCACCGTCTCTTCGTCCTGTTCCTCCTGACTCATCTCAATCAGCAGTCCCAGATCCTCATAATCTGCGTACATCTGCTCAATCTGCTTTACCGAATCCTGAAGACTTTTCAATACCTGCATCGTCTGTCTGGACTGATCCGGATTATCCCAGAATCCCGGCTCCTCGATCGTTCTTTCTAATTCCTCAATTCGTTCTTTCTTTGACGCTAAGTCAAAGTGAATCCCTCAAATCTTTCAGCGGCTCTTCGTATGCACTCAGTCTTACTTTCAGTTCATCTAATAAAACCACCTTGATCACCTCTTTCTTTTTTCAAAAATCTGTTTTAAATCAACATTGACTGTGTATATATTGCAGCACAATGTCTGATGCAGTATACACACAGTCAACAAAATATTCAGGCACTTACCTGGTTACTATTTTCTTCCGCAGCACTGTTTGTACTTCTTGCCACTTCCGCACGGGCATGGATCATTTGGATAAACCTTTTTCTCTTCCCGTTTTTTCGGAGTGTGTGATGCGCTGTCATCTTTGTTTGTTCCGGTCGCCTGTGCCACCTGCTCTCTTTCTACCTTCTGCTCGATCCGGATATGGAATAAGGTACGGATCGTCGTCTCTGCGATGGAATTGGTCATCTCGCCGAACATATCGTATCCCATCATCTTATATTCTACCAGTGGATCTCTCTGTCCGTATGCCTGCAGACCGATTCCCTGACGGAGCTGATCCATATCATCGATGTGATCCATCCAGCGTGTATCGATTGCCTTTAACAGTACCACTCGCTCCATCTCACGCAGCTGCTCTGCTTCCGGGAATTCTGCTTCTTTCTCCTCGTATGCTTTTACAGCACGCTCTTTCAATGTATGCTTGAGCTCTTTCTGTCTCATGTCCTTGACTTCCTCTGCATCCGGCATCTTCAGCATCGGAATCTCCCCGTGAAGTGTCAGCTCCAGTCCTGCCAGATCCCATTCTTCCGAATCTGCATCCGGTGCGGCAAAGCGGTCTGTCATATTTTCTACATATTCTGTCATCATATTGTAGATGGTATCTCGCATGCTCTCTCCGTCCAGAACACGACGTCTTTCCTCATAAATGATCTCTCTCTGCTCATTCATAACCTGATCGTATTCCAGCAGATTCTTACGGATTCCAAAGTTATTGCCCTCGATCTTCTTCTGTGCTTTCTCAATCGCACTGGAGAGCATCTTATGCTCGATCTGTTCTCCGTCCTCTACACCAAGTGTGTTGAATACACTCATCAGACGTTCAGAACCAAACAGACGCATCAGATCATCCTCCAGAGAAATATAGAAACGGGATTCTCCCGGATCTCCCTGTCGTCCGGAACGTCCGCGCAGCTGGTTGTCAATACGTCTGGATTCATGACGCTCTGTACCGATGATCTTAAGACCTCCGGCCTCTCTTGCAGCATCATCCAGCTTGATATCCGTACCACGTCCGGCCATGTTGGTCGCAATCGTGACTGCTCCGTGCTGTCCCGCATCTGCCACGATTTCTGCTTCCAGTTCATGATACTTGGCATTCAATACCTTATGCTGAATTCCTTCTTTTTTCAGCATTTTGCTGAGCAGCTCTGAAACCTCGATCGTGATTGTACCAACCAGGACCGGCTGTCCCGTTGCATGCGCTTCTTTCACGGCTTCAACGACTGCGTGGTATTTTTCCTGTTTTGTCTTATATACTGCGTCTTCGAGATCTTTTCTCTGAACCGGACGGTTGGTCGGGATCTCTACAACGTCCATTCCGTAAATATCACGGAACTCTTTTTCCTCAGTCAAGGCAGTACCTGTCATACCGCTCTTCTTCTCATACTTGTTGAACAGGTTCTGGAATGTAATAGTTGCCAGTGTCTTGCTCTCTCTTCTGACCTTCACATGCTCTTTTGCTTCGATCGCCTGATGCAGTCCGTCCGAATACCGTCTTCCCGGCATGATACGTCCGGTGAACTCATCCACGATCATAACCTCTCCCTCCTGAGTCACCACGTAATCCTGATCGCGGAACATCAGGTTATGCGCACGCAGCGCCAGAATGATGTTGTGCTGAATCTCCAGATTCTCCGGATCTGCCAGGTTCTCGATATGGAAGAAGTTTTCTACCTTCTTCACACCGTCTTCTGTCAGATTGACAACCTTTTCTTTCTCGTTGACAATAAAATCTCCGGACTCTTCAATATCTTCTCCCATGATCGCATTGATCTTGGAAAACTCACCGCTTGCTTCTCCTCTTTCCAGCTGGCGTGCCAGAATATCGCATGCCTCATACAATTTTGTAGATTTATTACTCTGTCCGGAAATGATCAGCGGAGTTCTGGCTTCATCGATCAATACAGAGTCAACCTCATCGATAACCGCAAAGTTCAGCCCTCTTTGTACAAGCTGTTCCTTGTAGATCACCATGTTGTCTCTCAGATAATCAAATCCCAGTTCGTTGTTCGTTACATATGTAATATCACAATTATATGCCGCACGGCGCTCATCATTGTCCATATCATTGAGAACCACACCGACTGTCAGTCCCAGAAATTCGTGTACTTTTCCCATCCACTCGGCATCACGCTTTGCCAGATAATCATTGACTGTGACAATGTGAACTCCTTTTTCTTCCAGCGCATTCAGATATGCCGGAAGTGTGGATACCAGTGTCTTACCTTCACCTGTACGCATCTCTGCAATACGTCCCTGATGCAGGATGATACCGCCGATCAGCTGTACCCGGTAATGGCGCATCCCCATACTTCTATATGCACCTTCTCTTACAACTGCATATGCCTCCGGGAGAATATCATCCAGTGTCTCTCCCTCTTTGAGACGTTCTTTAAACTCTCTTGTCTTATCCTTTAATTCCGCATCCGAAAGTGCTTTCATCTCTGGCTCCAGCGCCTCAATGCGATCCACGATCGGATAGATTCTCTTCAGCTCGTGCTGGCTGTGAGTCCCGAAAATTTTATCCATTAAACCCATAATCTGCAATCTGCTCCTTGTCTAAATTTACTCTGCCTACCATTCTATCACTAACTTTCCATGAATTCAACCAATTCATGTTTTTGTTCCGCTTTGTTTACATTTCATTTACAAACAGAGCAGATTTTTATAAGGAATTGTCCCTCCAAACAGATCCAGTGCACTTCCGATCGTAAAATCCAGCTTTCCATGTCCAAGATTTTTGAATTTTTCCAGTTCTTCCATACTTCCGATCCCGCCCGCATAAGTAACAGGAATCCCTTCCCATCTGCCAAGCAGTTCTACAAGTTCTCCTTCCACTCCGGAAGATTTTCCTTCCACATCCACACCGTGTACCAGAAATTCATCACAGTACTGCGCCATTTCATCAAGCAATTCTTCTGACAGTTTTTCTCTGGTAAACGTCTGCCACCGGTTTGTCACGATGTAATATTCATCCCCCTTTTTCCGGCAGCTCAGATCCAGCACTATCCTCTCTTTTCCGACCATCTCTTTCAGTCGTCTCAAACGGCTGCGATCCACCTCTCCTTCACGAAATATATAAGAGGTTACGATCACATGGCTGGCGCCTGCATCCAGATATTCTTCCGCATTTTCCGCCGTGATACCGCCGCCGATCTGCATCCCTCCCGGATATACCGAAAGCGCCAGAAGCGCCTGCGCTTTCGTTGCCTCAAAATATTCGGAATCTCTGGAATTGAGCAGAATGATATGCCCTCCTTTGAGTCCATCCTGTTTATATTTTTCTGCATACCAGGCTGCATCCTGTTCTGAAGTAAAATTGGTCTGTGCCATATCGCCTTCATCTTTTAAGCTGCCGCCGACGATCTGTTTTACTTTTCCGTTATGTATATCAATACAAGGTCTGAACTTCATCACAATTCTCCTTTTATAGAAAAGTGCTGCAAAAACTTCTTCTGCAGCACTTGTTTATCCGGTATTCAAAACCTACTTGTTATTCTCCCGGTTCTGTGTGTTATGATCTTTGGTCATTCCATCCGCAGCATCATCTACCGCATCCGTAGCTCCCCTTGTCAGATCATCCACTCCATTGGTCACACCATCCACTACATCATTCACACCGTCTGTGACATCATCTACCACGTTGTCTGCTTTTCCGTTACTGTTGTCATCTGTACGGTTTTCATTTCTGTCTGTCTTGTCATTGTTGTCCTTTGTTTTGTCAGTTGCATCATTCATTGTTGTATCGTTCTGTGTATCTCTTCTGTTTCCACATGCAGTCGTGCCCAGAAGCATACAGGTACACATCAGCAATACAAGCAGTTTTTTTCTGTTTTTCATAATCTTCTTCCTTTCATAAAATATAGTCTTACACTGTTAAGTTTTCCTTTTTTTAATATTTTATGAATGGAATTTTTTTCTTTTTTATGCTCTTGGTCCTGCTGATTTTCTCAGTTTTTCCAATGCTCTTGACTCCAGCTGACGGATCCGTTCTCTGGTCACGCCGAGTATCTGTCCGGTTTCTTCGAGCGTATGTACATTGCCGTCCTCCAGACCGTAGCGGAGTCTTAAGATTTTCTGCTCTTTTTCTGTCAGCGTGGAAAGCATCTCCTGCACTTCTTCTTTCTGTACCAGTGCCGCAACAGCCTCCTCCGGAGTCGGCTCCTGTGTATCTTCAATAAAGTCTTCCAGATTGCTGTTCTCTTCATCTCCCACCGGAGTCTCCAGAGAAACCGGATTCTTGATATAGCTCTGCATGCGCTCTACTTCTTCTGTTGTCATATGCAGCTCTTTTGCAATCTCCTCTGCTGCCACTTCACGCCCGAGTGTCTGTTCCATCTTCCGCTCTGTTTTGCTGATCTTATTCATATTCTGAGCCACACGGACCGGCACACGAATCTCTCTGGACTGAGAATCCAGCGCCCGCAGAATGGCTTCTTTGATCCACCATACCGCATAGGTGGAAAATTTACTGCCCTTTGTGTAGTCAAATTTTTCCACTGCACGCATCAGACCGATATTACCTTCCTGGATCAGATCCATAAACTGCATTCCTTTTCCGGCATAATGCTTTGCCACCGCAACCACCAGACGCAGATTTGCTTCCTCCATCTTTCGTCGTGCTTCTGTATCTCCTTCTGCGATCTGTCTGCCAAGCTCCAGTTCTTCCTCTGCTGTAAGCAGCGGGATCCTGCCGATCTCTTTTAAATAAATCTTTAACGGTTCCGTCATATCCACCGAATCCGGCACCAGATCCTCTGTTTCTGCTCCCAGATCCAGTTCTTCCTCCAACAGTTCCCTTTCTATCTCTTTACTCATATATTTTCATGCCTTTCTTTTCACGTAAGTCTCTGCTTATAGTTTCTCAATCACCTGACCGCTTCTGTAGGCTGCAAGCAGCGACTCCAGATCTGCTACCTGCTCTTTTAATTCGGTGCCGATATCTGTATTTCCAACGAGACGGCGTTCTGTCACCCGTTTCACTACCATGTAATCCGAATGAATATCGCTTCCCTTTTCCACCGCAGCCTCTTTCGACTCAAAAGGCTCATGGGCAACCAGAACAAGACCATAGGAGTTGTAGACAAGGGTATACCCTGCAATTCCCGTCTCTTTCTGATACGCCCTGGAAAAACCTCCATCGATGACCAGAACTTTCCCATTACACTTGATCGGACTTTCTCCGTTTTTACATTTTACAGGAACGTGCCCGTTGACAATGTGGGCTCCCTCCGGGTGCAGTCCGAACTCTTCCAGAATCTCGTCTACCACCGCTTCTTTTTCCAGAAGTTCGTAATACGGATTCTTTTTCTCCAGATGCGTCTCTTTTGCCTCGATAAAATACCGCTCAAAGGTCGCCATCTTGTCTTTTCCGAACAGCGGAGAATCCGGATGCTGCCAGATGCACCACATGATATTCTTTCCTTGCTCTTTTTCCTGTTCATCCAGCGCGAAAAAGCCTTTTCTTACATAGCCTTCCAGCGCATCATACAGACTTTTCCCACGGTAGCTTTTTCCACAGAGCTGTACTTCCTTTAAAGATCCGTCCTCTCTAAGCGGTACGCATCCGTGATACAAAAGATTGTTGTTATACACCTTGTATAATCCACCTTTTGCAAGCAAAAACCGCATATGATCCTGCAGCTTTTCACATCCTGCAAATGCTTTTTCCAGGCGTTCCATAATCTCCTCTTCCTCTTCGGTCAGTTCATACGGAGCTGCCGGATCAATGGTCGGAAACCTGTCATCTTTTAACGGATATTCTTTTCCATCCAGCAGGATCGTGCCTTTTTTATAATCAATCCTGTGCAGCAGTGCACGTTCTTCCATCTGAAATTCCGGATGCTGAAGAATCAGTTTTCCTTCTACCTTAAACTGTATCACGGAAATTGCCTTGTGCATCCGAAGATTCATCTCCATCTCCGCCTTTTGCAGGCGTTCGCTTCCTTTGCGCCTGAAACAGGTACAGGGGTCGTCCCCATAAATGCGAAGTGCAAAATTCGCCAGAGGCAGAAGATTGATCCCGTATCCATCCTCCAGAATATCCAGATTCCCATAACGGGCACAGATCCGGATCACATTGGCAATGCAGCCTCTTTGCCCTGCTGCCGCCCCCATCCAGAGCACATCATGATTGCCCCACTGAATATCCACTGAATGATAGGTCATCAGCTTATCCATGATAATATGCGGGCCCGGTCCTCTGTCATAAATATCACCGACAATATGTAAATGATCAATCACAAGCCTCTGGATCAGATCTGCGATCGCACAGATAAATTCTTCTGCCCTGCCGATCCGGATGATCGTCTGAATGATCTCATTATAGTAGGATTCCTTGTCATGAAGCTCCGCCTTTTCCGTGATCAGTTCTTCTATGACATAAGCAAAATCTTTCGGAAGTGCCTTGCGTACTTTAGAACGGGTGTACTTACTGGCTGCCCGTTTGCTCACCTCGATCAGACGGTACAGCTGAATTTTATACCAGTCTTCCATATGCTTCTCGGTCCGCTTTACCTGCTCTGTCTTCTCTTTTGGATAATAGATCAAAGTAGCCAGCTCCTGCTTTTCCCGCTTCCCAAGCGTATATCCAAATACATCCTCGATTTTGCTTCGCACCGCACCGGATCCATTCTTCAGCACATGGGAAAACGCCTCCCATTCCCCATGAATATCCGTCAGAAAATGCTCGGTTCCTTTCGGAAGATTCAAGATTGCCTGCAGATTGATGATCTCTGTAGAAGCCGCCGCGATCGTCGGATACAGATCCGACAGCCGCTCCAGATATCTTGTCTCTAATTCTTTCATGACACTCCCCGCTCTTTACTCAAACTCTGATTAAAACTGAATCACATCACTCATATCATACATGCCGGCTGTTTTTCCCGCCAGGAACTTGGCTGCTTCCACCGCGCCTTTTCCAAACACGCTTCTGGAATATGCTGTATGCTTAAATTCGATCACTTCATCCATTCCTGCAAAGATCACCTCATGCTCTCCCACGATTGTTCCGCCGCGAACCGCTGAAATTCCGATTTCTTTCTCTTCTCTTTTTTTGCGGTACTGGCTTCTGTCATATACATACGTATATTCATGATCCAGCGCTTCATTGACAGAATCCGCAAGCGCCAGTGCAGTACCGCTTGGAGCATCCACTTTCTGGTTGTGATGACGCTCTACCAGCTCAATATCATATCCCGCAGGCGCCAGTACTTTTGCGGCATCTTTCAAGAGTTTCATCAGCAGATTGATCCCCATGGACATATTCGCTGATTTTAAAACAGCTGTCTGCTCTGCTGCTTTTTCTACTTTTTCAAGCTGGGCTTCCGAAAGTCCCGTGGTACAAAGTACGACCGGAAGCTGTCTGTTCACACAATAGTCCAAAAGTCCGTCCACTGCTGCCGCATTGGAAAAATCGATCACTACGTCTGCCTCTGCATCACACGCTTCCATCGATGAAAACACCGGATACGGATTCTGCACTCCCTGAAACTGATCCACTCCTGCTACAATCTCCACTTTACTGTCTGCTTCCGCAATTTTTGTGATCACCTGTCCCATTTTTCCATTGCAGCCATGCATGATTATCTTTATCATCCTGATTTCCTCCTCGTTCTGTATCTTTCATTTTCCACACCGGAAAACGTTATTCTTTCACGCTATACCGATCCGGACTTTGCAATACACGCCTGCAAAAGACAGACTTTACCCGGATGGGTATACAAAAAAGGATATCACATTCTGGCTATTTGCTCAATCTATGATATCCTTTTAACAATTTTTTATGCTAACTGAATTCCGAACTCCTGCATTGCTTTTTTCAGCTGCACGGTATGTGCTTCACTCAGCTCTGTCAGCGGCATTCTCAATCCGCCGACTTCCATTCCCATCAGATTCACTGCTTTTTTCACCGGGATCGGATTCACTTCGCAGAACAGTGCCTCGATCAGAGGAAGTGCCTTCAGCTGTAATGCCCGGCTTCCCGCAATATCTCCCGCAAAGAAGCTTGCACAGATATCATGTGTCTCTCTCGGAGCTACATTGGACAATACAGAAATCACACCTTTTCCGCCCAGTGACAGGATCGGAACGATCTGATCGTCATTTCCTGAATATACATCCACTTTCCCGTCTGTCAGCTGCAAGATCTTCGCTACCTGTGAGATATTTCCGGATGCTTCCTTGACTGCCACAATGTTGTCAGTCTCTTTCGCCAGTGTCGCTACAGTGGATGGCTCAATATTCACTCCGGTCCTGCTCGCTACGCTGTACAAGATGATCGGCGCTTTTGTCTCGGCCGCGATCGCCTTATAATGCGCAATCAGTCCCGTCTGTGTCGCTTTATTATAATATGGGGTTACAAGAAGTACGCCATCCGCACCGCTCTCGGCTGCTTCTCTTGACATCTCGACTGCAGTCCGTGTACAGTTGGAACCTGTTCCTGCAATGACCGGAATCCGTCCTTTCGTCTGTCTGATCGTAAACTTGATGCAGTCCATATGCTCCTCTTCCGTCAATGTAGACGATTCCCCTGTTGTACCGCAGATCACAATACCGTCGGTACCGTTATCACAATGGAACTGAATCAATTCGTCCAGCTTTTCATAATTCACACTTCCATCTGCATGAAATGGTGTAATAATCGCAACTCCTGCTCCTGTAAAAATTGACATATTTATCCTCCTGACCTTGTCGATTCTCTACTCAGTAATGTTTATGAAATTTTATCATTATTCAGAAGTGATGTCAACGATGGGAATGTGAAAAACGTCCTATTCCATGCACTCCAGCTTGCTCACAGATACTTCATAGGCTGTTCGTGTCTGTGTTTCGGTCTCGGAAATTTTCTTCACATAATCTCTGCTCTGGATTCTTCCCAGTATCTGTACATGCTCTCCCACTTCAAATCCGGACGCATACCGTGCATTTCTTCCCCAGCAGATACACGGAATGTAGTCCGATTTTCCGTACGGACGGTTCACCGCCAGAAGCAGGTCCGCAATTTCCCGTCCAAGCGGTGTTTTCCTGTACACCGGCTTTTTACAGATATACCCCTCCAGCAGAATGTGATTTGTTTTCGCTCCATCCAGTTCCTCGTCAATAAATTCTACCTCTCTTACAAACACAGACAGCACCAGGCGGTTTTTCTGTTCTTCATGCCGGTTATAAGAACGGAACTGCCCGGATACCTTGATCGCCTCTCCCGTATAATCCTGCGTCACATCGATCAGACGTTCTGAGATCATGAGAGGAATCCGGTCATTTGAATTACTCAGACGCTTCACAAGCACATCCGCCATATAGAATCCCTCTCCGAACACCTCGTGGCTGTATGTAAACCCGGATGCCACAACTCCCATGATGGTTACCTGATTGTTTTCAATAATCTTATCTGACATAATTTGTAGTACTCCCTTCCTCGTATGTGGTATTTTATATTTTTGAGTCAACTTAAGTCTATGACATCATACCGCAGTTTAGACCCGATTGTCCGAAAAACCGTTCGACAAAATCTATCGACAATTTTTTTATTTGCCTGTCACAAGAGTACTTGTAAAATCTGAAATTTATGATAGAATGAAAAAGTTGTAACAAGAGAACACACATTAACATAAGTAGGAAAGAGTGTAAAATTATGAAAACAAAACGTGAAGATGTTAGAAATATTGCCATTATCGCTCATGTTGACCACGGAAAAACAACACTCGTGGATGAGCTCTTAAAACAAAGCGGTGTATTCCGCGAAAATCAGGATGTTGCGGAACGTGTCATGGACTCCAACGATATTGAAAGAGAACGTGGAATCACGATTCTCTCCAAAAATACTGCAGTCTATTACAAAGGAACCAAGATCAACATCATCGATACGCCCGGACATGCGGACTTCGGCGGTGAAGTAGAACGTGTCCTGAAAATGGTAAACGGTGTCGTACTTGTAGTCGATGCCTTTGAAGGCGCCATGCCGCAGACCAAATTCGTACTGAGAAAAGCACTGGAATTAGACCTTCCGGTTATCGTCTGCATCAATAAGATCGACCGCCCGGAAGCCCGCCCGGATGAAGTGATCGATGAGATCCTGGAGCTTTTCATGGAACTGGATGCTTCTGACGAGCAGCTGGACTGCCCGTTTGTCTATGCTTCCGCAAAATCAGGAATTGCGGTCCTTGACCTTTCTGACGAAGAAAAAGATATGCAGCCATTGTTTGAGACGATCCTCGAATACATCCCGGCTCCGGAGGGCGATCCCGAGGCACCGACACAGATGCTGATCAGTACCATTGATTACAATGAATACGTCGGACGGATCGGAGTCGGAAAAGTAGACAACGGAACGATTCGTGTCAATCAGGATATGCTCCTTTTAAACCATCATGATCCGGACAAGCAGCAGAAAGTCAAGATCAGCAAACTGTATGAATTTGACGGTCTGAACAAAGTAGAAATAAAAGAAGCCACGATCGGTTCTATTGTAGCGATTTCCGGTATTTCCGATATTTCCATCGGAGACACCCTCTGCTCTCCTGAGAATCCGGAAGCCATTCCATTCCAGAAGATTTCCGAACCGACGATCTCCATGCAGTTCATCGTCAATGACAGCCCGTTTGCAGGAAGAGAAGGAAAATTCGTTACTTCCCGTCACCTGCGCGACCGTCTTCTGCGCGAACTGAACACCGATGTCAGCCTGCGTGTGGAAGAGACGGAGAACGCCGACAGCTTTAAAGTATCCGGACGAGGCGAGCTTCACCTTTCTGTCCTGATCGAAAATATGCGCCGTGAAGGATACGAATTTGCGGTAAGCAAAGCAGAAGTTTTATATCACACAGATGAAAACGGCAAAAAATTAGAACCAATGGAGCTTGCCTACGTGGATGTACCGGAAGAATTTACCGGAACTGTCATCGACAAACTGAGTCAGAGAAAGGGAGAGCTTCAGAACATGGGCGTTTCCAGCGGCGGTTATACAAGACTGGAATTTCTGATTCCTGCCCGCGGACTCATCGGATACCGTGGAGAATTTATGACCGATACCAAAGGAAACGGAATCCTCAACACAAGCTTTAACGGATATGCGCCGTATAAAGGAGATATCCAGTATCGCAAACAGGGATCTCTGATTGCATTTGAGACCGGTGAGTCTGTCACTTACGGACTCTACAGCGCACAGGAACGCGGTACTTTGTTTATCGGACCTGGTGAAAAAGTCTATGCCGGAATGGTCATCGGACAGAACGGAAAAGCAGAAGACATCGAATTAAACGTCTGCAAGACAAAGCATCTGACCAACACCCGTTCCTCCAGTGCAGACGAAGCGCTCCGCCTGACACCGCCTCGTATTTTGAGCCTGGAAGAAGCACTGGACTTTATCGATACCGATGAGCTTCTGGAGGTAACACCGGAAACATTGCGTATCCGCAAAAAAATCCTGGATTCCAGAATGCGTAAACGCAGCAATTTGAAATAATCAGGAGACAACCATGAAAAAATATGCCAATGCCTTTTTGAAATGGATCACTTCAATCCTGGAAGTTGTCATCGCTTTGATCCTTGCAGTTACAATTATCATCATGACCTTTCAGCTGATCCTCTCATTTCAGCATTTGTCAGACCTGAATCAGTATCCAAATTATGACGATATGCTGACTACCTGTTTTAACCTGATCATCGGTGTGGAAATGATACGTATGCTGTATCTCCACACCCCGATCACAGTATTTGAGGTTCTGCTCTTTGCCATCGCAAGACAGATCATCATCGAGCATGGATCACCGCTCAACAGTCTGATCGGCGTGATCGCCATTGCAATTTTATTTGCCACAAGAAAATTTTTGTTTATGACTTTTGATGAGTCTGAAAAGATTATTTTCCGTTCCTCTCAGAAAGTCAAATATATCAATCGTCTGATCCATGTCCACATTCCTTATGAGAATGATGAGACACTGCTGGATGTGCTGTTAAAGAAGATGAAGGAAGATGAAATTGAGATCGGAGTCGGTGCCTGCACTTACTTTTCTGATTTCGGTCTGCGCATCGTTAAGATCACCGATGGAAAAATTACCCGAATTGAAGTAATTCGTTCTATACAATAGAGGAATTCCGTGCTATAATGTTTACATAGTACAAAGAACACTTTATAAAGACAAGTTCTTTGTACAATATAAACAAAAGGAGTTGACCAGTATGAACTTTATTATTAGTGGAAAAAACATCGATGTGACACCAGGTTTAAAGGACGCTATTGAACAGAAATTAGGAAAACTTGAAAGGTATTTCACTCCTGAAACAGAAATTATCGTAACACTCAGTGTGGAAAAAGAACGTCAGAAGATTGAAGTGACCATTCCTGTAAAAGGAAACATTATCCGCTCTGAGCAGACCAGCGATGATATGTATGTATCCGTTGATCTTGTAGAAGAGGTTATTGAAAGACAGCTTCGCAAATATAAAAACAAACTGGTTGCCAGAAGCCAGGGACATCCTACCGCTTCCGGTTCCGGCAATAACTTTAAAAAAGAATTTTTCGAATCAGAAGATGACACTTCTGTAGATGATGAGATCCGCATTGTCCGTACAAAACGCTTTGGCATCAAACCAATGTATCCGGAGGATGCCTGCATCCAGATGGATCTTCTTGGACATGCTTTCTTCGTATTCTGCAACGCAGAGACAGACGAAGTCAATGTTGTCTACAAAAGAAAAGATGGTTCCTTCGGACTGATCGAGCCAGAATTTTCATAAGATAAAAAAGCTGCCTCAACCGGCAGCTTTTTTATTGTCACTTATTCAAATACGACCATCTCACCATCTACGTTGGCAAACCAGCACTCTCCTGTTCTGGCTATTCCGGTCTGACCATTTGTCGCTTCTGTGATCTCAGCGATCAGCTTTGACTCCTCCTCTTTCGGAATCAGGACAGTCAGATCTACTTTCTCTGTATACACACTGTCCAGGATTGTCAGCCCTCTTTGTCCCAGCAGATACTGAATTTTCCCCAATCCGGTATAATCTGTTGTAAGATTCAGTTTAAATCCATAGATTTTGGTAATAATCTGACTGTGGGAAATCCCTTCTCTTGCTGATTCGGTATACGCTCTCACCAAGCCTCCCGTTCCGAGAAGTGTCCCGCCAAAATACCGTGTCACAACTACAAAAATATTGTGAAGGCCCGCTCCCCGGATGACCTCCAGAATCGGTTTGCCCGCTGTACCGCTCGGTTCCCCATCATCACTGCAGCGCTCTGTCACGCGTTCTTCTCCGATTACATAGGCCCAGCAGTGATGCCTTGCATCCCAGTACTTTTTCCGTATCTGTTCCAGATACTGCATGGCTTCCTCCTCCGAGTGCACCAAAAATACTTCCGCGATAAACCGGGACTTTTTTTCCACAATCTCGCCCTTGCCGCCCTGATATACTGTCCTGTATTCCATCTGTCTCCCACCTTGCTTTTTCCATGCCTTTTGTTTGTTTCAGGTTTTTTCTGCCTGTTCTTTCTCAATTATATATACTATGCCTTTGGAACAAACACAAGAAAAACTGTGCAATTCTTAAAATTTTTTTATAAGAATATGAACTTTTTCTTTTTCCTTTGCTTTAAAAGAGCAAATTTGATATAATGAATAGAATGAATAAAGGAGGATATTATTCATGAATTACGGAAAAGAAAGCCTTTCGAAGAAGAAAAAAAATGTATCTTCAAAGAAAAATATGAAAAAGAAACGGGTCGGCGTCCGTGTCTTTAAGGCCGTTGTCATCTGTTTCCTTCTCATCTGCATCATCGGTGCCGTAGGCGGCGGTCTTTTCGTCAAGAAGATCATTGACGATGCGCCAGAGATCACTCCTGCCAAAGTCAAACCAAGCGGATATAAATCCCAGGTGGTTGCGGCATCTAACGGTCAGAATCTGGGGCAGTTCCGAGAAGCCGGATCCAACCGTGTCTACAAGACCATTGACACAATTCCAAAATATCTTGCCAATGCATTTGTAGCGATTGAAGACGAGCGTTTCTACGAGCACAACGGAATCGACCTGCAGGGTATCCTGCGCGCCGGTCTTGTAGGTATCACAAGCGGAGACTTTTCAGAAGGAGCCAGTACGCTCACCCAGCAGCTGATCAAAAATAACGTGTTCCCGAATTTCACGAATGAAAAAACGTTTTTCGACAGTCTGGAGCGAAAACTGCAGGAGCAGTATCTTGCCCTGGAAATTGAAAAGCAGATGACCAAAGAAGAGATTCTGGAAGCCTACATGAACACCATCAACCTGGGACAGAACTGTCTCGGTGTTCAGTCTGCCGCAAAGCGCTACTTTAACAAAGATGTCTCAGAGCTTACACTTTCGGAGTGTGCAGTCATCGCCGGGATCACCCAGAACCCGACAAGATACGATCCTGTGACTCATCCGGAGGAGAACGCCAAACGACGGGACATTGTACTGAACAACATGCTGGAACAGGGCTACATCACCCAGCAGGAATTTGATGAGGCCAAGGCAGACCCTGTCTATGACAGGATTCAGCCTACTGCAGTCGGCTCTGATGCGGAAAAACCGAACACATATTTTATCGATGAGCTTGCAGAACAGATATTAAACGATTTGCAGGAGCGTAAATCTTACACTGCAACACAGGCACATAATCTGCTGTACAGCGGCGGTCTGACGATTTATGCGACACAGGATCCGACGATCCAGCAGATCTGCGATGAAGAGGTTGCCGATCCGAGCAACTATCCATCTACCATCGAATACGGACTGCAATATGCACTGACTGTTACACGTGCTGACGGTTCTGTTGAAAACTACAGCCAGAACAATGTAGGAGATTATATTCAGGCAGCATGGGGACGTGAATATCCACTTGTCTTCTCTTCCCCGGATGAAGCCAATCAGGCAGTTGCTGAATATAAGACAACACTTAATATCCAGGAAGGGGATACTGTAGACGAAAGTATTACAATCCCTCCACAGCCTCAGACTTCTGTTGTTTTGATGGATCAGTATACGGGAGAAGTCAAAGCCATTGTCGGTGGCCGAGGGGAAAAAACAGCCAGCTTTTCTCTGAACCGTGCGACCGATTCTTACCGGCAGCCAGGTTCCTGTTTCAAACCGCTGGGTGTTTATGCTCCGGCGATCGATACCGGAAAATATACTCTGGCTTCTCTGATCGAAGACTCTCCGTACACATACAGCGACGGAACTCCGGTCAACAACTGGGATGGCAAATATATTGGACAGGCTACTGTCCGCTATGCAATCCTCCACTCCATGAACGTTTGTGCGGTACGTACTCTGACTGATATCGGTATCGATACAGGTATGAAATATCTTGAGAACTTTGGATTTACTACACTGGTAAGCAAAGAAGATGATCCGGCACACAACGATTACAACCAGTCCACTGCACTCGGCGGTATCACAAACGGTGTTTATAACATTGAACTGACTGCTGCCTATGCTGCACTGGCCAACAATGGAGTGTACACAAAACCGATCTTATATACAAAGGTTTTGGATCATGACGGCAATGTCATTCTGGACAACAGTACTCCTGAGACTCATCAGGTTGTAAAGGATTCCACAGCAGCACTTCTGACGAATGCTATGCAGGATGTGATCAAACGTGGTACCGGTACAGCTGCACAGCTTGCAAATGGAATGCCTGCATCCGGAAAAACCGGTACTTCCGAATACAGTACTGACCTCTGGCTTGCTGCTTACACACCGTACTATACATGCTCTGTCTGGGGTGGATATGATTCCAATAAACCAATGGAGAATATCTATAATCAGACCTGGCACGAAGTCATGTGGAAAAATATCATGGACCGTGTCAACACTACACTCGGTCTTCAGGTAAAGAACTTTACCATGCCTGCATCTGTAGAGCAGAAAACAGTATGTTCTGTCACTGGTCTTCTGGCGGTCAGCAGTTGTCCGTCCTACACGGAATATTTCGCAAAAGGAACCGGTCCGACGCAGAGCTGCTCCGGCCACTATGAGGAAGAAGAGGATGACGAGGATGATGACGATAAGAACAAAGAGGATTCCGATTCTCAGAACAGCCAGGATTCCGAAGATAATGAGGATTCCGGAAATTCCGATCAGTCCGGTGATAACAACAACAATTCCGGAAACAATGGAAACAACAACGGAAATAATAACGGAAACAGCAATGGAGATTCCGGTACCGTAACACCTCCGGAAGAATAAACAAAAAAGAAGAGAAGCGATCAGGATCATACCTGAACTGCTTCTCTTCTTTTATATTATCAGTTCCAGCACCTGTTGGTACTGCAGCTGCTGTATCAGATTGTAAATCTGTTCTTTCTCTTCTATCGGTGCTGAAAAGCTCAGTCCGCATCCAGATGTGATCTCCCTTGGAACTGGGATCAGTCTTCCCCCGATCTGCCGCTTTTTTGCCTCGCTTTCAAATGCCATCGCAGCTGTTGTCGTTTCAAATGTCACTATGATACGTAATTCTTTTGGTCTCATATCTCTTCTCCTGCTGTCATTTCTTTGATTGCCTGTACCGCTTCCTCCACCTGTTCTTCACTGAGAAAATGAGAAAAACTAAATCGTACGATTCCCTGTTCCTCTGTATGAAGTGCCCTGTGCATCAGGGGTGCGCAGTGTGCCCCAGGACGCGTCTGAATCCCGTACACCTCGGAAAGCTCATCGCTGACTGCAGAAGAGTCATAATTTCCGATATTCAAAGCGACGATCGGCGCCCGTTCCATATTTGAAAAGTCTCCATAGATTTTTACAGCATCCAGATGTTTGATTCCCTCATAAAACTGCCGCATTCTCTGACATTCAATCCTTTTGATCTGTTCTGTTCCGACATTCAAAATGTAGTTTAATGCTGCATGTAATCCGGCAATCCCATGCCCGTTTAACGTCCCCGCTTCCAGTACAGTCGGCATCTCCTTGGGCTGTGTTTTCAGAAAGCTCTGCACTCCGCTTCCTCCGGTTTTAAACGCAGGCAGGTGTACAGATTTTTGTACGATCATCCCCCCTGTTCCCTGTGGTCCCATCAGGCCCTTATGTCCGGTAAAGCAGAGGATATCAATAAAATCTCGTTCCATATCGATTGGAAATACTCCTGCTGTCTGAGACGCATCCAATAGAAACAACACGCCGTATTTTTTGCACAGTTTTCCGATTTCTGTCAGTGGATTTAAGTTTCCTGTCACATTGGATGCATGGGTACAGGCAAAGATATCGACACCATTTTGAAACAATTCTTCCAGCTTTTCCAGGGAAAGCCGCCCCTTCTCATCCACATCCAGGATCTGCAGGCTGCACCCTCTCTCTTTTGCCAGATACACGGGGCGTAAGACACTGTTGTGATCCATTGCTGTCGCTGCCATCCGCACCCCGGGAGCTGTCAGCCCCTGAATTGCAATATTAAGAGCTTCCGTAGCATTACTGGTAAACACCACCTGCTCCGGTCCCGGTCCGTGAAATAATTCATTCAGCAGACACCTTGTCTCATAGATCATGCGGGCACTGTTCAGACTGGATGTATGGCTTCCTCTGCCTGCATTTCCCATGGTCAGGATCGCATCATACACTGCCTGCGCCACTTCTCTCGGACGATAGTAGCTGGTTGCCGCGCTGTCCAGATAAATCATGGCTTCACAACCTTTTCTGCCTGCAGCATTTTTTCACAGATCACATACATATTTGTAACACTTCCCACAGAAAGCTTCTCCGTCAGTCCGTAGTGATTCAGACATGTTCCACAAGTCAAAATCTCCACTCCCTGCGATTCCAAAAGCTTCAGATCTTCGAGGGATTCGGAGCCTTCTACCGGAAGTCTGGCGCCTCTATTATACATGATGACTGTATCCGGAAGCTCTTCCTGACTCGTGAGCGCATAAATAAAGCCTTTCATCAGTGCCCTTCCAAGAACTTCATCCCCCTCTCCCATGCAGTCAGAAGATAACACAACGATTGTATTTCCTGTTTTTTCGGAGACCGGCTGACACGGGATACATTCTGCAGTCTCTTCCCCCGCTTCATCCACAGCGCCTTCTGCCTTTATAAAAACCCGATATGTATGTTCATCCTGTTGTTCCCAGGAACATTCCAGCTGTTTTTGTTTTGCCATTTTCTCCAGATTCTGCACGGCAATGGCATTGTCCACCAGTGTCTCTACGATATCTGATTCTGCCATCTGTGCCAGCATTTTTTTCGTCTCCACTACCGGAATCGGACACTGTTTTCCTCTTGCATCTACCATATATTTTTTCATGTTCTCTGCACCTCTATCTCACTTCTATTTTTTTCTCTCTTTTTTCTGTGACTTCTCCCACAATCGCACAGGGCAGTCCCAGAGCCTTCAACTCTTCCAGACACTGCTCCGCATCACTTTTTTCTATGCTGACAAGCAGCCCTCCGGATGTCTGCGGATCAAATAAAATCTCTTCCATTTCAAACGGAACCTCAAAAAACTGCACGTCTTCTCCCACATGGTTTCTGTTTCTCTGGGCTGCTGCAGTCAGGTAAAATTCCCCTGCATAATCAAACGCCTCCGGAATATATGGAACCTGACTGCTTTCGACGCGGGCAGAATATGCATCTCCCAGCATCTCCAGGAGATGTCCCAGAAAACCAAATCCAGTCACATCGGTACAGCCGTGCACCTGATACTTTCTCACTACTTCTGAGGCATACTTGTTCAGGGTGGTCATGGAACGGATTGCCTGCGCCATTGCTTCTTCGGATGCTTCCTGGATCCGGTTTGCAGTACACACGATTCCAACTCCAAGTGGTTTTGTCAGGATCAGAACATCCCCCGCCCGGCATCCATTGTTTGCAAACACCTTGTCCGGGTGTATGGTTCCCATTACAGAAAGTCCGTATTTGACGTCTGTATCCGCGATCGAATGTCCGCCTGCCAGAACACCGCCCGCCTCTTTGACTTTTTCTCCGCCACCCAGCATAATCTGCCCCAGTATGTTCAAATCCCAGTTTTCCGGAAAGCAGACAATATTCAATGCGGTTTTGACATCTCCGCCCATGGCATAAATGTCACTTAATGCATTTGCTGCCGCGATCTGTCCGAATGTGTAGGGATCATCCACCATGGGAGGAAAAAAGTCCAGCGTCTGCACCACTGCCAGATCATCTGTCAGTTTGTACACTGCTGCATCGTCTGAACTGTCATATCCGATCATCAGGTTTTCGTCCCTCGTCTTTGGTATCTTTTCCAGAACTCTTGCCAGGATTCCCGGGCCCAGTTTTGCCGTGCAGCCCCCGCCTTTACAAAACACAATCTCTTCTTTGTCACTCATCTTTTCTTCTGCCTCCCTTTCATTTTCTGCCATCCGATCACTGCCGCACCGAGCGCACCAGTGCGCAAAACGCCTCCAACTGTTTTAAATTGATATTCACATCATCCCCCCTTTTGCTCTGTTTTTATTATACTGCATTCCCGGAAAAGAGACCAGCTTATGATCGATTTCTCCAATAACAAATTCTTATCTTTCTACATCTCGCACATTACGATCACTTTCTGGGGCGTTGTCATCGGCGGTATGCTGAATGTCGTATTGGTATAATAGACTAACAACTCCATGTTTCTCGGACTGCAGGTAAATCTCTGCCCGTTCTGTGTCATGATATTTGTCACAGGACTGAGATTTAACCGAAGTGAATTATCTTCTGCCACCAGATTTTCATCAAAGAAATTCAGCATCACATTCTGTTCTCCCCGAAGCACTGTCACAATCTCTGCCCGGTATTGAGGAGGATAAATTGCCGGAACCGGAAGGCTGGTATCATAAAACGCGGCAACCCGCATTCCTCTTCGCAGCCTTACATTTTCGATCACCATTGTATCCGCCATCACGGTAAAGCGTACTTCTCCGTTTTCTGTATCCAGACGCAGAATCTGGCTGCAGCAGGAATCCCCTCTTTGAATCTCCCTTATCACACCGTTTATTTGTCCATATGTCTCATATGCCATTTTACGCACATCCTTTTTTCCTTATATTATGTCTTTTTCTCCGTATTGTTCACACTTTCTTCTTGTACTTTTCCCTGAAATTATGCTATACTGTTTTTCGGAAATCAAAAAAGGAAGCGAACGCAAATGAAAAGATCTGACAGAACATCTTTTTCAATTTCATATAATCAACAGACAGGCTGATGTGCAGCCTGTTTTTTTTCGCTTTACCATAGTAACTTAACGCATAATTATTTCAAAGGAGAGTGTCAAAACCATGAAAACCAATATTTTTAGGCCAAAAAATCTTTTCATGATTTTCCTTGGCAACACCACCATGGCACTGGGAATCGTCATGTTTGTTCTTCCCAACGAGCTGATGACCGGAGGAACCACCGGACTTTCTCTGATCATAGATCATTATCTGCATCTGCCGATTTCTGTCTTTGTGTTTATCTTCAACTGCATCATGTTTTTACTCGGTGCGCTGATACTGGGATTTGATTTTGCCCTGACCACACTGATCAGTACCTTTTACTATCCGATTGCACTTGGATTTTTCCAAAATATCCCTTCGCTTTCCACAATCACGGATGACCGGATGTTATCCAGCATCTTCGGAGGACTCTTTATCGGATTTTCACTGGGAATCGTCATACGGTGCGGAGCTTCTACCGGAGGCATGGATATCCCTCCGTTGATCCTGAACAAAAAATTCGGACTGCCTGTTTCTGTAATGCTCTATGTATTTGACTTTTTGATCCTGATCGGTCAGGCATTATTCTGTGACAAAGAGGCCATTCTGTACGGAATTCTTCTTGTCATGACCTACACCATTGTACTGGATAAAATTCTTGTCATCGGCCAGGCTCAGACGCAGGTCAAGATCATCAGCCAGAAATCCGATGAAATCAATGAAGCCATTACGAGGAAGATGGATCGGGGATCTACGCTGCTTCATACAGAAACCGGATATCTTCATTCCAGACAAAATATGATCCTGACCGTCATTTCCAACCGGGAGCTTTCAAAACTCAATCAGCTCGTTATGGAAATCGACCCTACTGCATTTATGATCATCGGAAAGGTAAATGAAGTGCATGGAAATGGATTCACGCTGCCGAAAAAACATGCCGTAAAAACAGAGAAATAACGCATGACCACACAAAAAAGGACAACTGATTTTGAGGGCTGTACTCAAAGTCAGTTGTCCTTTTTCATGAAACAATCTTATAAATTTTTCAGCAATTTATCGATGCTGACCAGTTTTACACTGAGTACAAAAATCTCAGCTGCAACTGCCAGCTCTTCCGGTGTCGGATAAGACGGAGCAATACGAATGTTGCTGTCTTTTGGATCTTTTCCATATGGGAATGTTGCTCCGGCGCCTGTCATCACAAGCCCTGCTTCTTTCGCTTTTGCAACGATTGCTTTGGCACATCCTTCCATGGCATCAAAGGAGATAAAGTATCCGCCACGCGGAGCGATCCACGAACCAATCTCGAGTCCTCCCAGTTCACGCTCTAATGTGTTGATAACCGTCTCAAATTTTGGTCTCATGATATCTGCATGTTTTTTCATGTGCTCGACGATTCCATGAATATCTTTGAAGAATCTGACATGGCGAAGCTGATTTACTTTGTCATGGCCGATCGTCTGCACTTTCATCATATTGCGGATGTCTGCAAGGTTCGCATCAGAAGCCGCGATTGCTGCGATACCGGAACCCGGGAAACTGATCTTGGAGGTAGAAGAAAACTTGTATACCATATCCTGGTTTCCTGCTTTTTTACATTCCATCAGAATCTCGAGCAGGTAATCCTGTTTGTCTTCGTACAGATGATGTACACAATATGCATTATCCCAGAAGATACGGAAATCCTCTGCTGCCGGCTTTAAGTTTGCAAAACGATACACTGTCTCGTCAGAATATGTGATTCCCTGTGGATTGGAATACTTCGGTACACACCAGACACCTTTGATCGCCGGATCTTCACTGACCAGTTTTTCCACCAGATCCATATCCGGACCTGTTGCTGTCATCGGAACATTGATCATCTCAATTCCAAAATGTTCTGTGATTGCAAAATGTCTGTCATATCCCGGAACCGGACATAAAAATTTCACTTTATCCAGCTTGCACCATGGAGTACTTCCCATGATTCCGTGTGTCATCGCACGGGCTACTGTATCATACATCACATTCAGACTGGAATTTCCGAATACGATCACGTTGTCTTTTGGTACTTCCATCATATCTGCCAGAAGCTGTTTTGCCTCTGCGATTCCATCCAGGCCACCATAATTTCTGCAGTCCACACCGTCTTCACAGACAAGATCTGTTCCACTGTTTAAAATGTTCATCATCTCCATAGACAGATTCAGCTGTGCTGCTGCCGGTTTTCCTCTGGACATATCCAGTTTCAGCCCTCTGGCTTTTACCTCTTCAAACTGAGCCTGAAGCCCGCTTTTTAATTCCAATAATTCTTCCTTCGTCAAATCCTTATACGCCGCCATTGCAAGATTCCTCCAATTCTTTTATCACTGGTTGTTATTCTATCGACTTTTTGATGTTTCGTCAATCCTTTCTTGCAATTTTCTGCATTTTCCCGCATATTTTCATTGGAACGCGCCTATTTTTGAAGCAATTTATATGTATTCATTCATTTTTCTCCCTGATATTGTCTGATCAGTCCGCTGGACCACACGATCAGCTTTTCAGAAAGCTCATCAAAACTGCCTTTCACTTTTCCGCTTTTCTGCTTCATCTCGATCGCAATATACAAAATCTCCCGATCCAGTCCGTTCAGCTTCGGAAACAGCTCGGCTTTTCTTCTCAGATAATTCCCGGTCTTTAAAAAATATTCCGCCTGGATTGTAAATACCGATGTCTTATATAATTCCATCAGAACTTCCCGACTCTGCTCATGGAGCATATTGTGACAGGCGGCATGATACAGATTACAGGCTCCCGTATGAACCGCCCGTCTCACGTCTGCCATATCCAGCTTTGCCACGATCTCATCCAGACTTCCTTTCAGCGGCATCGTGTCCTGACAAAACTGAAAAAGATCTGCTTTAGACCAGTTCTCCAGCTCTTCTCGGCCGGAAATAAATCCGCAGATCTTTTCCCGGTACGGAAGACGATTGAGCATCCCTCTGTAGATCCTCAGATCTGCCGGAAGAAGCGTATCCAGAATCAGAACCACATCAATATCACTCTCTTCTGTGGCTTCCCCTCTGGCATAACTGCCCTGTACCCCGATAAACCAGATGCGGTATCCAAATGTACTTACCACTTCATGCACATATTTTTCCAGCCAATTGTAAATTTGAAAACTCATATCTGATTCCTCCATGTCTCTTTTTCTGCCATCGAACGCCTCTTTTTATCAATTACTTCTATTATATGTAATTTTTATTCCCGCCGCAAGAAGGTTTTGGTTTATCTTTATGCCCCGGTACTCTGATACGCTTTCATCCCTTTCTTCCACACCAGAACGTCAATGACCCCCAATATGACACAGGCACCTGCTATATACAGCAAAATCCCGCTGCTGCCCTCTCCCAGCATGCAGACTGTCGGATAATAATTCGCCAGAGCGATCGGAATCAGCGCACTGACGGCTACCCGGATCACGGCATGGTAAATGTCGATCGTTTAACAGTTCCCCAATCTGCAAAAACTGTTCCAGTTCTTCTATAATTTCCTCATACCGTTCGTCCGATACCCGGTATATTTTCTTGTTTAACTCCAGAGAGTAAATAAAGGGAAGATCCCATACAAGAGAACTTTTCTGTCCAAAATTTGCCCCGATATATTCTGCATTTTTCTTGCGGAACTGAAAACTGTCCCTTCCGAACATTTTCGCTTCCCCGCTGTCCGGAGAAAGAATTCCCAGCATGGATTTGATCAATGTGGATTTTCCTGCACCGTTTAGTCCTACAATTCCGACCATCTCTCCTTCTTTGATCTGAAACGAAATATCTTTGATTGCTTCTTTTGTCTCGAATTTACTGCTTTTGAAGATTCCTTTCCCGCTTTTGATTTTTCTGCGGTATGTTTTGGTCACATGGTCCATTTCTACGATTGTGTTCATATTTTCCCTCATTCCTTCTTGATTTCAAACCGTAATCTGCAATTTCTCCTATTATATTATACCCCTCCCCGCAAAAACTGCGCAATAAAAAATCTCTGATCTTTGGCTTTCATCTCTATTATCATTCGTGCTTTTTCATGATTCAAATGGGTATATAAGTTGTCAGAGATATCGAAACATGATAAAATATCACAGACATTCACACGAAAGGAGTCCCCTATGTCCTCTTATTCACAATCCGATATTTATCACAGTATCTTCTCAGACATTTACACTGTCTTTTGCGGAATGCAGGACTGCCCCCCTTCCTATTCCTTCGGGCCGGCAGTCCGGAACTGCTACCTGCTTCATCTCTGTCTGGAGGGAGAAGGTGTATTTTACTCCGGTGAAGAACGCTATCCGATCAAACAGGGACAGGGATTTCTCATTCATCCCGGTAAGCTGACTTTTTATCAGGCGGATTCAGTGAATCCCTGGAGCTATCTCTGGGTCGGTATCGGCGGTCATGATGCAGAAAAATATCTGCGGCTTGCCGGTCTTTCTGCCAGAAATCCGATTTTTTCCTGTACCCAGATCGATACCGCAAAATCCTATATCCTGGACATGATGAAGCATCACGCCTTAAGTGCCGCAAATGAGATTTACATCCAGGGAATTCTGATGCAGTTTCTCGCCCTTCTGGTGGAGGACGCCGGATGTACGGTTTCTCCTCAGCAGAATACATCCAGCGTATATATTAATCAGGCGATCTCCTACATCCATAAAAATTATCAGAATCCACTCACTGTACAGGAAATCGCGGACTATTTGTCTTTGAACCGGAGTTATCTGACGGAACTGTTTCTAAAAACCGTACAACTTTCCCCGCAGCAGTTTCTCACCCGGTACCGGATCACAAAATCCGAAGAGCTGCTCCAGTCAAGCAGCCTGTCCATCCAGAATATTGCCTATTCCTGCGGATATTCCAGCAGCTTTTCTTTTTCCAAGGCATTCCGTAAAGTGAACGGTCTAAGTCCTTCTGAGTATCGGAAGCAAAAAAGAGGGGGATGAAAAAATCAATTCTTTTGCATCCCCACCCCTTCATTTTTTATTCTTCCTTTGCTTTCAGCAGATAAAGACGAGACTGGAAATCTCCGTTCTCTCCATTATACTGCTCCGGATTTTGTCCGGACGCCACGTCTGATACGATCAGTCCGGCCTGCATCAGCTCATCTCCGTACAATGCCATTTCCATATCCGAAATCTGATACGGAAGCTTCGGATCCAGTCCCTGCAGTCTGACGCTCCGATATCCGATATTGATCGGCTCCAGGAAGCGATACCAGCCCACAATCGCTTCTTTTTTGTCCTCAGACACAACCATCCATGCCATTTCATTTCCTGCAAACGGGCTCTGAAGTCGATAGAATGTTCCATACTGGATCAGGCTTCTGTGTTCTTTCATAAATGCCGTCTGCTTTTTGATTGCCTCCCGCTCTGCCTCTGTCAGACTGTTCGGGTTCAGCTCATATCCGAATGTTCCGAAATACGCTACATCCGCACGCATTTTCAAAGATGTGTTGCGAAGCACCTGATGATTCGGCACTGCTGATACGTGAGATCCCATACTGCTCACTGGATAGACAAGGGACGTTCCATACTGGATCTTACAACGTTCCACTGCATCCGTATCATCCGATGTCCATGCCTGCGGCGCATAATACAGCAATCCCGGATCAAAACGGGAACCGCCGCTTGCACAGGATTCAAATAAAATTTCAGGAAATCTGCCCGTCAGCTTCTCATATAACCGATAAACACCTAGAATATACTGATGCATGACCTTACCCTGATCTGCGGCACTGGCTGTATGAGAGTATACTTCTGACATACAGCGGTTCATATCCCATTTGATATAAGAAATCGGCGCATCCTCCAGGATTTTTTCCATTTGTCCATAAATGGCATCCACCACTTCGGCTCTGGAAAAATCCAGAATATACTGATTTCTTCCATGGGAAATATGACGTCCCGGAGTAGACAAAATCCAGTCCGGATGCTCTCTATAGAGATTGCTGTCCTTGTTGACCATTTCCGGCTCAAACCAGAGACCGAATTTCATGCCTTCCGCCGCTACCTTCTTCGCGATTCCTGCAATGCCATCCGGCAGCTTTTCCAGATTCGGATACCAGTCTCCCAGAGAAGAATGATCATCCTCCCGTTTTCCGAACCATCCGTCATCCAGTACAAACAATTCGATTCCAAGCTGTTTTGCCGTGCGCACGATCTCCAGAATCTTTTCCTCATTGAAATCAAAATAAGTCGCTTCCCAGTTATTGATGAGAATCGGTCTCGGTCGGTCTCTCCAGTATCCTCTTGCCAGGCGTGCACGATACAGACTGTGGAATGCCTGACTCATCCCGTTCAGTCCGCGATTGGAATAGACCATCACCGCCTCCGGTGTCTGAAACTCATCTCCGTTTTTCATTTCCCAGGAAAACCGGTCCGGATGAATTCCCAGCGTCACTCTTGTGACATCGTATGTATCCACCTCTGCCTGCGCCAGAAAATTCCCGCTGTAAACAAGACTGAAGCCATACACTTCCCCGCACGCTTCCGTGGTATTCTCCCGACGCAGTGCCAGAAACGGATTAAAGTTACTGCTGCTGCATCCGCGCATACTATAAATTCCCTGAATTCCATACTGCAGCTTTCGCTCAGTCACCGCACGCTCTCTTCCCCAGGCTCCCGTCAGCTCGATCATTTGATAGTCGTGATCCGGCAGATCCACACTGCAGCTCATTGCACGTTCCAGCACGATCTTCTCTGTTCCGTGGTAAATCACCTTTGCACTTCTTGTAATCGCCGGAAGCTCTTCAAAAATCGTATAGTACAAGATCAGTGTGGTGTGAATCAGCTCATCTTTCAGTTCGATTTCCAGTGTCTGTGCCTCTTTGGAATCTTCGGTATAGGTAGCCGGCAGTCCTGCAAGCGCGGGCTTCCCGTCATAAATCCGATGTGTCTGATACACAAAATCCGTGATCCGGCTTCCGTTTTCCTGCAGAATCTCCACCGCCGGATACCGCATATCCCCTGCTCCATAGGACGGATATTCCTGCTTGATATGTTCCATCGAGAATGTGGAATCTCCTTCGTAAGTACATACAGCCATTGGGCGGTGACGCAGCTCCAGCAGATGGGCAAAACTCTCCCTGTCATGCAGTTTTTTCCCAAAATACAGCTGTCCTAACTGTCCGTTTTTTAAGACTGTGATAATATAACTGATATCCCTGTTGGAAAGATGAAATTCCCGGGATCCTTCGTGATAACAAATGCTCATATTTCTGGTTCTCCTCTCCTGTTTCTATTTCTTATTATAAAGATTTCGAGGGAGACTGCCAGACTGTAATGTTGGAAAAACATATCCAATTGTTGGGTCAGGATCCTACTTTTCGAAGCAATATCCGGAAGGTCTGATAAGCTCCGCTTTTGATCGGAAGTAAAATTCCGGTTTCCATCAATGCCGCTCCATAATACAGTTCTCCACTTTCTGCATCCTGATAACAGGCTTCTTCCTCAAGTCCCTTCCATTTCACTGCATTTCCTGTCATATTTCCATGAATCTGTGTCATCACTGCCTGCATCATCGCCTGTGTTCTATCCTCGGATACAAACTCCCATGCTGCAACTTCATCCGTCACAGGATTGCTCAGCCGGTAATACAATCCGGTCTGGATCAACGGTGCCAGCTGCTTATATTCCTTGATCTGTTGTCTGATCTCTTCTTTTTCTTCTTCGGTCACGTTTCCCAAGTCCAGTTCATATCCAAATGTACCTGCCATTGCCACTGCGCCTCTCGTTGAGAGTGGTGTTTTTCTTCCTGTCTGGTGGTTTGGCACCGCAGACACATGAGATCCGACTGCACTGATCGGAAATCCAAAAGACGTCCCGTACTGAATCTGCAGCCGGTCCAATGCATCGGTGTTGTCACTGCACCAGATCTGAGGTGTGTAATACAACATTCCTGCGTCAAACCTTCCGCCCCCTCCGCTGCATCCTTCAATCAAAAGATTCGGATACCGCTTCAGTAGACGGTCCAGGAAATCATAAACACCCAGTACGTAATCATACAGTACTTTCCCCTGATATCCAGCTGCTGCGGAATAAACGTCGCACAGACTGCGATTCATATCCCACTTCAGATATTCAACCTCTGCATAATCCAACACTTCTGTAATCGAATCAAAAATAAAGTCCACCGCATCTTTTCTGGAAAAGTCCAAAACCAGCTGATTCCTGCTTCGCACCGGATTTTTCCCCGGAATCTGAAGCGCCCAGTCCGGATGTGCTCTGTACAGATCACTGTCTTCTGAAACCATTTCGGGTTCCACCCAGAGTCCGAATTTTAATCCCATAGCGTGTATCTTCGCGGAAAGTTCTCCCAGACTGCATTTTAATTTTTCTTCATTGACCTGCCAGTCTCCCAGTGCCCGGTTGTCATCCCTCCGTTTACCAAACCAGCCGTCATCTAACACCAACATCTCGATTCCCAGCTCTTTTGCCTCTTCTGCCAGTTTTAAAATACTCTCCCCATCAAAGTCAAAATAGGATGCCTCCCAGCTGTTGATCAGAATCGGACGAACCTTTTCTTTATGAGGGTCCCTGCACAGATTGTTCCGAAAACACCGGTGCAGATTCTGGGAAAGCTCTGCCAGCCCGTTTCTGCTGTAGGTCATCACGGTTTCCGGTATGACAAAGACTTCTCCGGTATTCAGAGGATACGAAAACTGCTCCGGCTGCAACCCCATCAGCATTCTGTTCTGCCCGAACTGGTCTTTTTCCACTTCCGCCTGAAATCCTCCGCTGTATACAAAGGACATGGCATAACATGCCCCTGCATCTTCTGTTGTTCCCTCTTCTGTCAGAATCAGAAATGGACTGTATTGATGACTGGAGGTCCCTCTTCTGCTTCCGATCACATAATTTCCATGAGATACCGGAATTCTCTGATAATTCCGCTCCATCGCATGACGTCCGTAAAAACTGATCACATCATATTTTCCTGTCACAAAATCAAGACACGCAGAAGCCGCTTTTTCAAGATAAATGATGTTCTCTTTTGTATTGATGATCTGCGCACTTCGGGTGATCACATCGTATTTTGGCAGTACCCCATAGAGAAGTGTCACCTGAATTCCGGTCCGCCCATCTTCCAGCACCACTTCCAGTGTCTGTGCTTCTTTCTCAGCTCCATACACTGCCGGAAGTCCCGATAGTCCGTATTTTCCCGACAAGATCCGATATCCCCGGTAACGCAGGTCACAGGCAGTAGTCCCATCCTGTCCCCTTACGATCAGCGCTGTGCTTCTGTAATCTCCTGTTCCCCATGTTGGAAATTCCTGCGGGAGCACATCCAGAGAATAGGTTCTGTCATTTCCCGCATCATACAGGTTTCCGGAAAATCCTCTGTCCTGTTTTTGCAGAAGATAGTCCATGCAGCCTTTGGTCTTTCTTCCATAGTATAAATGTAAGAGAACACCATAAGGATCGATCTGCATCTGATAAGTGGAGTGCTCAGTATGTATTGTAAATGTCTTGTTCTGCTCATCAAAAATAATTGCCATATTACTCGTTCCTTTTCTTTTTATTTTACTGCTCCATTCACAACTCCGTTTAAAATCTGTTTCTGACAGATCAGATAAAAGATCAAGATCGGAAGTAATGCCAGCAGATAGGAGGCGAATGCCAGATTGTAATTTGTTCCAAACTGGGTCTGGAATGTCAGCTGTGCCAACGGAAGCGTATTCTGTTCTCCTCCTGACATGATCACAAGAGGTGTCATCACATCATTCCATGTTCCAAGCGCTGTCAGAACTGCTACTGTCGCATGCATCGGACGCATGATCGGAAATACGATCTTCCAGTAAGTTGTCCACGTACTTGCTCCATCCACGCAGGCAGCCTCCTCCAGTGCAATTGGAATATTCTTCAGATATCCGGTATACAAAAGTACATTCATCGGCATATAAAACACAACATAGAGAAGAATGACTCCAAAACGGTTATTCAGTCCCATTTGTGCTGTCTGTTTCACCAGAGGCATCATAAGAATCGCAAACGGAACAAACATCCCGCTGACAATGTATAAGTACACCAGATTATACCCTTTACTGTGCGCTTTATTTCTTCCAATGGCATATCCGATCATGGAATGGATCACAATACTGAGAGCAACTGTGACCAATGTGATGAAAAGACTGTTGCCAAGAGAATTCCAGAAATCCGTCACCCGCATAGCTTCCCGGAAATTTTCCAGACTCCAGGAGCTTGGCAGTGACAAGATTCCGGAAATACTGTTGGTCATCTCTGACGGCTGTTTAAATGCAATGACTACCGTCAGATACAACGGAAATGCAATGGTGATCAGCCCTAATACTAAGAAAATCATGGCCGGTTTGTTTGTTTTTGTATTTGCCCCTATCATAACTGCTCCTCCTTTTTCCCTAATACTGTCATCTGCGTCACTGAAATTGCAACGATCACAAGGAAGAAAATAACCGCATTGGCACTCTGAAATCCGAACTGTCCTCCTGCCATACCATTCTGATAGATCAGATAGGAAATGGATTCTGTGCTCTGTGCAGGTCCGCCTTTTGTCAGTGCCATGATCTGATCAAAGACCATCAGAAAGTTTTTCACACAAAGCACCATATTGATCGTAAAAAACGGAAGAATCAGAGGAAATGTCAGGTTTTTGAACTTATTCCATCCGGTAGCTCCATCTATTGCGCCTGCTTCATACACATCCTCCGGTACGGTCTGCAGGCCGGAAATATAGATGATTGTATTCATCGCGATCGCCTGCCATGCACAAACGATCACAATAGCGATCCATGCCAGGTTCTTACTGGAAAGCAGACTCGAAGAAAGCGTTTCCCATCCGATCATCTCTCCCACTGCCGGAAGGATGTATGTAAAGAAATAGTTGAAAATATAACCGACTACCAGCGCTCCCAGAATATTCGGCAGGAAATAAGCTCCCCTGAAAAAGCTCTTGGCACGGATCTTACTGTTCAGAGCCATTGCCAGCAGCAGACTGATCACATTGACTACAATTGTCGTTACGATTGCCAGCTTAAAGGTGAACCAGTAAGAATTTCCCACTCTTACATCCTGAAACAGATCCATATAGTTCCGAACTCCCACCCAGTCATAAGAACCAAATCCTTTGAAATTCGTAAAACTGTACATCACGCCTTTGAGTAACGGCAATGTATTAAAACAGAAAAACAGTGCCACGACCGGTATTGTCATCAACAAAAATGTCCGTTTTCTCTCATTCATCTTTTTCATGCTCATTTCACCTCTCCCTATTTACTGTGTGTCTGTTCTGCTTCATATTTCTGCACCTTCTGTATGATATCCCGATTATATCTCTGCCAGTCTTTGTCAAATTTCTTCAGAAATGCATCTACATCTTTGTCGATCAGAAGTGTCTGTATCTGCGCATCGACTGCCATTTCTGACGGATAATAGTGATCCTGATAATCTGCCATATTTTCTTCTTCGATATATTGTCTGACACCGTCCAGCATCGGTGAGAGTTCAAACTCTCCCTCTTTGCACGGTACACTGTTCTGCTCATTCAGATAGTCCTGCACATTTTCATCTTCCAAAAGAAAATCTAACACTTCATATGCTGCTTCTTTATTCTTACATTCTTTTGTCACACAGAATTGAAGATCGATTCCCGAATTTAATGTATTCTCTTCTTTTTTGTCACTTCCCGGAAATACAAAGGAGTCAATTTCCATGTCAGGATTCACTGACTGAATCTGAGGTACCGCATAGCTTCCGATCGGATACATGACTGCCTCTCCTCTTGCAAACGCTGTACAGGCATCGTTGTAGTTATAAGCAAACGGATCCTTCGGTCCGTATGAAAGCAGCTGCAGCATTTTTTCCGCCACTTCGCGATAATTCTCCGTAAAAGTTGTCTTGCCCTGGTTTACCTGGCGGCATACATCTGACGGCGCCAGATCTACTGCCAGGCCATTCCATGGTGCAAGACAGGTCCATGTGTCCTTAAATCCCATAGTGAAGGGCTGCAGTCCTGCGGCCTGGATTTCGTCACACAGGTTCATCAGTTCACTCCATGTCTGCGGTATCTTCCATCCGTGTTCTTCAAAAATCTTTTTATTATAAAGGATTCCTGCGGCATTTCCGGCATACGGTACTGCATAAACACCGTCTGTCGGGACAAATTCCAGATTTTTGTCAATTTCTTTATAAGACTCTTTAATCTCATCGAGTCCTTTGTAATCTGAAATATCCATCAGGATCTCGGCATCCAAAAAGTAGGAATAATTGATATCGCCGCCGATCCCGATAATATCCGGATAATCTTCCCGGATAAAACGAGTTCTCATGATCGTGGAAGCATCATTCGGTGATTCAATCTTCAGGCGGATATTTTTGTGCGTAGCATTAAACTTTTCTTCCACTTTTTCAAAATAAGCCGCTGCCTCTTGTTTATACTGCAGGATTTCAATTTCTGTGACTTCCTCCTCTTTCCCGCTTTTTCCACTGCAGCCTGTCAACATACATACAAACATTCCAAAAATCAGTAAAACGCTTATTGATATATTTCTTCTTTTTTTCATCAATATTTCCGCTCCTTTTTCTTTTTTCATGTACATGTTTTTCTTTATTAGTATTATAACATTCCATTTTGCGACTATGAATACCATAATTTTTGCACTTTTATATCTTAATGCTTGTTTTATATTCTATATTTGAAATAATCTAGCATTTTGGTATATAATGAAAATACACCTCACTTTTACAACAAGTCAGGAAAGGAGACTTTTATGAGTAATATACTCTTTTCTGTTTTTCCAAACGAAAATTTTATTGATATGAGCCTGTACCAGTTCGGCTGGGAACAGTGTCAGCCTTCCCACTCCTACGGTCCGGCTGCCAGAAATCATTATCTGTTCCATTATGTGATCTCCGGAACCGGTACACTGATGGCCGATGATACTTCCGGAATAACACAGACCTATTCTGTCAAAAGCGGACAGGGATTTATGATCTTCCCGCAGCAGATCACCACCTACATCGCCGACCAGAAGCTTCCCTGGGAATATGTGTGGATCGAATTTGACGGACTTCGCGTAAAAGAAATTCTGGAACTGGCAGGACTGACTAAATCTGCACCAATCTATCATGCACATTCCAAAGAAATGCGGGAAGTTCTGAAAGAAGAAATGCTCTATATTGCACGTAATCCCGAACAGCCGCCTTTTCATCTGATCGGCCATCTCTACCTTTTTATGGATGCGCTCACCCGCTCCTGCACACGTGAACAGACAAACTCTGCCGGCAGACTGCGGGATTTCTATATCCATGAGGCAATTGCATTTATTGAACAGAATTTTCAAAATGATATATCCGTAGAAGATATTGCTGAGGTATGCGGTCTGAACCGCAGCTACTTTGGAAAGATTTTCAAAGAGACTCTGGGGCGTTCACCTCAGGAATTTTTAATGAATTACCGTATGGTAAAAGCTACGGAACTTTTAAAACTTACTCAACTCTCCATCAGTGAGATTTCAAACGCTGTTGGGTATGCCAATCCACTGCATTTTTCGCGTGCTTTCAAAAATGTATATGGGGAATCGCCAAGAATCTGGCGTCAGAATCACAGGACATAACATCAAAAACCCGGGAGATCATTCTCCCGGGCTTCCTTATTTACTGCACTGTCGCAATATCGATCAGTGTCAGTTTTTTAATATCTGTATTTTCAAGACTGGTGATCAGCGCCTCAGCGGTATCGATCGCTGTCAGTACATTGACACCTGTCTCAATAGCGTTTCTTCGGATGACAAATCCGTCTCTGGAGTGCTCTGCCCCCTGTGCCGGAATATCGATGACCAGATCGATCTCGTGTCCTAAAATGAGATCCAGAAGGTTTGGCGACTCCTGCTCGATCTTGCGGACCGGAATTGCTTTCACGCCTGCTGCGTTCAGCGCTTCTGCCGTGCTCTTTGTAGCAAAGATACGGTATCCGATCTTTTCAAATCTGCGTCCGATCTCCACTGCCTCCGGTTTGTCCTCATCACGGACAGTCATGATCATGTTTTTGAACTTCGGCAGCTTGATTCCTGCACCCAGGAATGCTTTATAAAGTGCCTCGTCAAATGTCTTGGCAATTCCCAGACATTCTCCTGTAGATTTCATCTCAGGTCCAAGGCTGATATCTGCACCACGGATCTTCTCAAAGGAGAATACCGGCATCTTCACTGCCACGTAATCTGCTTCCGGCTGCAGTCCCGGTGTGTATCCCAGTTCTTTGATCTTGTTTCCGATGATCACTTTGGATGCAAGCGGTACGATCGGAATTCCGGTTACTTTACTGATATAAGGAACCGTACGGCTGGAACGTGGGTTTACTTCGATCACATACACATCATCTTCTCCACATACGATGAACTGAATATTGATCAGACCGATGACATGGAGAGATTTTGCAAGTCTTCTTGTATACTCTGCAATCTTGTCTTTTGCTTTCTGTGTCAGGCTCTGTGCCGGATATACAGAGATACTGTCTCCGGAATGGATTCCTGCACGCTCAATGTGTTCCATGATTCCAGGAATCAGAATGTCTTCGCCGTCACAAACTGCATCGACCTCGATTTCTTTCCCCTGTAAATATTTATCCACCAGAATCGGATGATCCTGTGCGATCCGGTTGATGATTCCGATAAATTCATCGATATCATTATCATTGATCGCGATCTGCATTCCCTGTCCACCCAATACGTAAGAAGGTCTTACCAGAACCGGATATCCAAGTCTGTTTGCAACTTCTTTGGCTTCTTCTGCAGTAAACACCGTTCCTCCTGTCGGACGTGGAATCTCGCACTCTTCAAGGATCTCATCGAATAATTCACGGTCTTCTGCTTTGTCTACATTCTCTGCAGAAGTTCCAAGGATCGGAACACCCATTTTCATCAGAGCTTCTGTCAGCTTGATCGCTGTCTGTCCACCAAACTGTACAACTGCACCGTCTGGCTTTTCGATATCTACAATACTCTCTACATCTTCCGGAGTCAGTGGTTCAAAATACAGCTTGTCTGCAATATCAAAGTCTGTACTAACTGTTTCCGGGTTGTTGTTCACGATGATCGTCTCGTACCCTTCTTTTGCAAATGCCCATGTACAGTGTACGGAACAGAAATCGAACTCGATTCCCTGACCGATACGGATCGGACCGGATCCAAGTACCAGAACTTTTTTCTTGTCACGAGTCTCTTCTACTTCATTCTCACTTCCAAATACAGAATAGTAGTACGGTGTCTCTGCCGCAAATTCTGCTGCACACGTATCTACGATCTTGTATGCTGCAACAATGCCGTTTGCATGACGCATATCGTGGATCTCACGCTCTGTCTTTCCTGTCAGCTGTGCGATCACGTTATCCGGGAACTCCATCCGTTTTGCTTCTTTTAACAGTTCCGGTGTCAGCTCTTCGGACTTCAGTGCGTTTTCCATCTCTACGATAATTGCAAATTTATCGATAAACCACTCATCGATCTGTGTGATCTCGTGAATTTTTTCGTAGCTTACACCTCGGCGGATTGCTTCTGCGATTCTCCACATACGCATATCATCCACGATCTCCAGCTGCTCTGTCAGTTCTTCCACAGACAGATCTGTGAAATCATAAGACATGAGGCTGTCTACATGCTGCTCCAGAGAGCGGATGGCTTTCATCAGCGCACCTTCAAAGTTGTCGCAGATACTCATCACCTCTCCGGTTGCCTTCATCTGTGTAGTCAGTGTTCTCTTTGCACTGATAAACTTATCAAACGGAAGTCTCGGAAGTTTTACGACACAGTAGTCCAGCATTGGTTCAAAGCTTGCATATGTCTTCTGTGTGATCGCATTTTTGATCTCATCCAGTGTATAACCAAGAGCGATCTTTGCTGCAACCTTCGCGATCGGATATCCTGTCGCTTTGGAAGCCAGCGCAGAAGAACGGCTGACACGCGGGTTTACCTCGATTACACAGTATTCAAATGTCTCCGGATGCAGAGCATACTGTACGTTACATCCACCCGTGATATTCAGCTCACTGATAATATTTAAAGCGGAAGTACGCAGCATCTGGTATTCTTTGTCCCCCAGCGTCTGTGACGGTGCCACAACGATACTGTCTCCTGTATGCACACCAACCGGGTCAATATTTTCCATATTACATACCGTAATGCAGTTTCCGTTTCCGTCACGCATTACTTCGTACTCAATCTCTTTCCATCCTGCAATACAGCGCTCTACCAGAACCTGTCCTACACGGGAAAGACGAAGTCCGTTCTCCAGGATCTCCACCAGCTGTTCAGAATCATGTGCGATACCGCCGCCGCTTCCTCCCAGTGTGTATGCCGGACGAAGTACAACCGGATATCCGATCTTATTTGCAAATGCAAGACCGTCTTCTACGTTTTCTACGACCAGAGAAGCTGCGACCGGTTCTCCGATCTTTTCCATCGTTGCTTTAAATTCCAGACGATCCTCTGCCTTTTTGATTGTCTCAGAAGTTGTACCGATCAGGCGGACATTGTGTTCTCTTAAAAATCCTGCCTCTTCCAGTTCCATTGCCAGGTTCAGACCAGCCTGTCCTCCCAGTGTCGGAAGTACGCTGTCCGGCTGCTCTTTTAAAATCAGCTGTTCCACAACTTCTACTGTCAATGGCTCAATATATACTTTATCTGCGATATCTTTATCTGTCATGATCGTCGCCGGGTTGGAGTTCAACAGAACAACTTCGATTCCTTCTTCCTTCAAAGAACGGCATGCCTGTGTTCCTGCATAGTCAAACTCCGCTGCCTGTCCGATAATGATAGGACCGGACCCAATTACTAATACTTTTTTAATACGACTGTCTCTTGGCATTATTTCGCTCCTCCCATCATCTCAATGAATCTGTCAAACAGGTAACCGGAATCCTGTGGTCCCGGGCATGCTTCCGGATGGAACTGTACGGTAAAGATGTTCTTTCCGACATAGGCAAGTCCCTCGTTTGTTCCATCGTTGACATTCGTAAATGCAGGCACTGCCACATTTGGATCTACATTTTCTGCATCTACCACATAACCGTGATTCTGAGAAGAAATATATACACGATTTGTCTGAAGGTCTTTGACCGGATGATTTCCACCGCGATGTCCGTATTTTAACTTGTGTGTAGTCGCACCTGTAGCAAGAGCCATGAGCTGATGTCCAAGGCAAATTGCAAAGATCGGAATATCTGTATTGTACAATTTTTTGATTTCTTCAATAATAGAGGTGCAGTCTGCCGGGTCTCCAGGGCCGTTTGACAACATGATTCCGTCAGGATTCGATGAAATGATCTCTTCTGCAGTTGTGTGGGCCGGGTATACAGTCACTTCGCAACCACGCTGATTTAAAGATTTGGCAATATTATTTTTTGCTCCTAAATCCAGCAGTGCTACTTTCTTTCCTGTTCCTTCCAGAACATATTTCTCGCTGCATGTTACTTTAGAAACAACATCACCTACTGTGTAGGCCTTCAGCTTTGGAAGAATCTCTTCCAGATTGTAATTTTCATTTGTAGTAATCATACCATTCATGGTACCTTTTTCCCGTAAAATCTTTGTCAGAGCACGTGTGTCCACGCCTGCGATTCCAGGAATATCCTGCTCTTTCAAAAAGTCCTGAATCGTACCTTCACATCTGAAATTGCTTGGCATACGAGACAGCTCTCTTACAATATAACCATCCGGCCATGCTTTTCTTGATTCCATGTCCGGTGTGATTCCATAATTCCCAATCAACGGATACGTCATTACGACTGCCTGTCCCGCATAAGAAGGGTCTGTCAACACCTCTAAATATCCTGTCATGGAGGTATTAAACACGATTTCACTAATCATATCTCTTGTCGAACCAATGCTTGTTCCTGTAAACACGGTTCCATCTTCTAAAATCAGAAATGCCTTCATCTGTTCACCTTATCCCTTCGTAAATTTTCTCAAATTGTAAAGATTATACTACATACCCGGGAATATTTCAACCTGTTTTTAGAAAATTAAAGTGTCATCAATTTTATCGTAATGCCTGCGAATCCATTTCAGCCCTTTTTCCATATTTCCTTCTTCCAGGGCATTTACGATTTCTTCATGGATCTGACACCAGTCCTCATTTTTTGCTTCCTTTTGTACATGTGCGATTTCTTCTTCACAAAGACCGGACAAAGATTCCATCACTGCGACAAGCAATTGATTCTCTCCTGCACGGATCAGCTCCTGATGGAATCTTCGGTCATGCTCTGCCGTCTTTTCCGGTATCTGCATCTCTTTTATTTCTGCTTTCAGCCTCTTTAAAACTTCCGGATTTTTCAACCGCACTGCCTGTACAAATGCCTCCTGCTCCAGGATTCGCCGGATTCGGCTGACTTCCCTGTAGTTGCTCTGTCCGGTGAGCAGCATCATGGAAAACACATTTCCCAGACTTTTCTGCGGCATATTCACCAGAAAATTTCCTTTGCCCTGTCTGCTCTCCAGCATTCCGGTATGTTCCATTGTGCGAAGAGCCTCCCGGACAGAATTTCGTCCCAGATTCAGACTTGCCGCCAGCTCCCGCTCAGATGGGATCTTGCTTCCGCAGGAAAGTTTTCCTTCTTGTATCTGCTGTTTCAGATATTCGATCACTCTCTCATATGTTTTCTCATTCATTCCCTAAAAAACCTCTGAATCTTATATATTCTGTCAATACCTCAACTGTACCTTCGATCCCCAAAACGCCGCTGTCCAGACACAGTTCGTAATCCTGTGCCAGTCCCCACTCCTGCTTTGTATAATATTTATGGAAAGAAGCTCGTCTGCTGTCTGTATCCTCCAGAAATTTCTTTGCCTTTGTCTCGGAAAGTCCTTCCCGCTCCATGATTCTCTGCACACGGATCTTGGGATCTGCATGGATAAAGACACGGACTGCTTCCGGATCTTCTCTGAAAATATGGCCTGCGCATCTTCCTATTATAATGCAGGACTCTTTCGACGCCAGCTCCCGGATTCTTTGAAACGGAATCCGTCCGACCTCCTGTTCAAACTGGCTCATAGCAATGGCATATAATAAACTGTTTACCGGCTCTTCCTCATAAAATGCCTGCACCTCTTCATAATCATCCGTACCTTCTGCAATCTTTTGAAGTTCTGCCTTTCCATAAAGAGGAAGAGAAAGTCTCTCTGCCAGTAATTCCCCGACTTTTCTTCCGCTGCTTCCGGACTGTCTTCCAATTGTAATGATCATACGCTTCATTTGTTCTTCCTCCCTTATAAACATCCTGCAAAAACAGATGCGAAAATTACGGTCAAAAGTCCGGCTACCGCAATCGCCAGACTGCTCATGGCGCCTTCTACCGGTCCCATCTCCATTGCTTTTGCTGTTCCGATCGCATGGGATGCTGTTCCCAGGGCCAGCCCCTTCGCTACTGGTTCTTTGATCCGAAATACCCGGTACACCACGTCTGCGATCATATTTCCCAGTACTCCGGTAATGATGATCACTGCAACGGTAATCGTAACAATTCCCCCTAGTTCTTCCGACACTCCCATTCCGATTGCTGTTGTAATTGATTTCGGAAGCAGTGTCACATACATATCATGAGAAAGTCCGAATAAATAAGACAGGCCAAGAACACTGAGTATACTTGTCAAAACTCCGGATAAGATTCCCGCCGCTACTGCTTTTAAATTCTTTTTCAGCAGATTTAACTGCTGATATAACGGAACTGCCAGACAAACGGTTGCCGGCGTGAGCAGGTAACTCAAATACTGTGCACCCTGATTGTAATCATCATAGGAAATATCCCCTACTGTCAGAATCGCCATAACACACAAAATGGCGATCAAAAGCGGATTAAAAATTGCCATCTTGAACTTTCGTTTTAAAAGCAGCCCTGCCTCGTAACCGATCAGACTGACTGCTGCACCGAAAAATACGGAATGTACTAAAAACTCTTTCATCTTACTGTCTCCTGTTCTGCTTTCTCTTTCTTCTTTTTACTATTGTGTATGACAGTCTGTGTCACTTTTGCAGTCACTGCCATTACCAGAACCGTAGTCACGACCGTGATCACACTGATCGGGATCCACACGGGCTTCAGCACTCCCCATGCATTCAAAAGACCGACTCCTGCAGGAATAAACATGACCGGCATGATCTCAATCAAAAAGACTGCCGCATCAGAAACCTGACTCAGCTTGAGCACCCCTGTTTTCAATGCCGCCAGCATAAGGATAAGCCCCCACACGCTTGCCGGAACAGGCAATGGCAGCGCAGCTTTTAACAGTTCTCCTAAAAAAGAAATCAGCAGGATGATTACAAATTGTCTCAATATTTTCATTTTCTCATTCTCCCTTATAACCAACTGGTAGTACCAGTTGATTATAAAAAAGACTTTTTCCTCTGTCAAGAATTTTTCACATTGTATCCACTTTAATTCAATTCTGCAATTCTGGAAACTCCCACATAAATTTGTGAAATCTTATACCAGGTCCGGTAATCCACGGTTCCTGTCTGCGGCAGACCAAAAATTTCCTGAAACTTTCTGACCGCCTCCGCAGTTGCCGGTCCATACACTCCGTCTGTCTGAATCTTTGGCAGCGCCGGATACGCCCCCGCGATCACATTGAGCTGTTCCTGAAGCTGACGTACCTTTGCTCCGCTGGATCCATTTTCCAGTGTATATCCCGGCCAGGAAGACGGGATTCCGGAAATTTCTTCCGCTGTATTGATATACATATCACTTCCGTAAAAATAACGCAGAATCTCAATCGGAGTATATCCCTGATCTCCCAGCTCCTTTGACCCCCATTGTGTCATCCAGTCGGGACAGCTCACCCTGGTACCATCACAATACTGCGTCAGAATCGGCTGCCGTACATTCGGACGGGACAGATAGTTTGCAAAAATCTCATCCACTACCGCCGAAATCGTATCGTACACATTTCGTTCCGGAATCCACTTGTGATCAAATGCTGTAGACGATGTGATCGTAAAATCATACCCTTTATTCCGATACCATTCTGTGTATACCCTGTTCAATGTAAATGACATAATCGCCAGCACATTTGCGCGGATCGTACTGTCCGGCCAGGTTGCATAAATCTCACTGGACGCCACATTTTTGATGTAATCCCGATATCTCACATAGTAATTTTTTGCCGTGGAGTCCCTCGGAGAACCATCGTGGACAACCACAAATTCCGGAATCACTACCCGGCTGAGCACGATCTCTCCGGACTCTGTGACCGGCTTGATCTCATCCTCCGCAATTTTCGCCGGATATTCCCCGTAGAGCGTATGTGCAGGAATCACGAACACTTCTCCCGACTCTTCCTGTGTAACCTGAGGACGCATAGAAATATTTTGAATTGCCGTCACATCTGCCAGAATCTCCGCCCCTGAGATACTCACCGGTTCAAATCCTTCCGCCTCCACATTCAGTGTATATTCGGAATAGGGCTGCTGATCCGATTCCGGGTTCAGGCTGTACTCGATGGGCGGTGCCGCCAGTTCGATTTCTTCTGTCTGCCCGGATGAATCTGTCTGCAGCTTTTCCAGAGTATTTTCCGGAACTCCGGTATAAGAAATGGAAACCTGCGCATTCTGGATGGGAAAAGCCGTCACTTGTGATGTAATCTGGATCTGGAGTTTTCCCTTGTCTATGTGCTCCTGCTGCATTCGGATGGCCTGTGAGTTCCTCCTTTGATTTCTACTGTAATCCATATCCATTTTCCTTTTTCACAGTTTCTTCTAACTATATGCAAAGTATTCATAAAAAATAACGGACACTGGATGATCGAAAAAAAACGCTCCTGCTTTCGCAGAAACGTTTTTTTATACTGTATTCTTTTTGATCAAAACAACCGCATAATATCGTTATACATCACAAACACCATCAGTGCCATCAATGCTGCAAATCCAATAAAATGCACCATACCTTCTTTCTCCGGAGCGATCCGTTTTCTTCTCACCGCCTCGATCAGAAGAAATACCAGACGCCCTCCATCCAGTGCTGGGATTGGAAGCAGGTTCATGACACCTAAGTTGGCTGAGATCAGAATTCCCAGGTTCATCATACTTAAGATGACTGCCGACCAGCCGGACGGTGCTGCCGCATCATAGGTATCATTGACTACCTCAACAATTCCTACCGGACCGGACAACTGATTCACACCTACTTCACCCGTCAGGAGCATCTTCAGGCACTCCAGCGTGTACTCTACCCAGTATTTTGCCGTGTATGCCCCATACTGGATACTTTTGAAAAATCCCGGTTTCTCCACCTCTGCAGAATAGGTAAATCCCATTCTCTTTGTGGTCTCATCCCCAAACTGTCGTTTTTCCATCTGGATCGTATGTTCTTTTCCATCGCGCTCAAAGGTCAGCTCTGCCGTGTCAGATGTACTGTGTGTCAGATTGTACAGCTGGAACTCTTCATAAATATGAATTTTCTTTCCATTGATCTCTGTGATCACATCCCCTTTTTTCAATCCCTGCTCACTTCCTGAGGAACCGGATTCGACTTCCTGTATCACAGGAACCGCATAGCCGGCTGCTCCCACCAGAATCGCTGACATCAGAAGCGCCAGGATAAAGTTAAACAAAGGTCCTGCCGCGATCACTGAAATTCTCGCCCACACGGACTTGCTGTTAAAGCTCCCCTCGGAAGTATCGTCTGCATCATCTTCTCCCATCATGCAGGCACCGCCCAGAGGGAGAAGTTTTAAGCTGAATTTGGTTCCTTTAAACTCCTTGCCAAACAGAGTCGGCCCCATTCCCAATGAAAATTCATCTACACGGATCCCGTTTAATTTTGCCAGTGTAAAATGTCCCAGTTCATGGATGATGATGATCAAACTGAACAGAAGAATTGCTAAAATAATACCCATATACTACCACCTGTTTTTGATATATTCATAAGTTTCCTGCTCTGTCTGAAGAATCTCTTCTACGGTTGGATCTGCAATCACTTTGTGCATCTCCATACAGCCGGCAATGATCTCCGGAATCTGCAGATAGCCAATCTCCCGATTCAAAAACATAGCAACCGCACGCTCGTTGGCTGCATTGAATACCGTTGGAAGAGAGCCGCCTGTTTTTCCGGCTTCATATGCCAGCTTCAATCCATAGAACGTCTCCATATCCGGGCGCTCAAACGTAATCTGGGAAAGTGTCTCAAAATCCAGCCTGTCTCCCGGAAGATACCGTCTCTTGGGATAATACAAAGCATACTGAATCGGAAGTTTCATATCCGGTGTTCCAAGCTGTGCGATCACCGCGCCGTCCACATATTCAACCATGGAATGAATGATACTCTGTGGCTGCACGACAACCTGGATCTGATCCACAGACACATCAAACAGCCATTTTGCCTCGATCACTTCCAGTCCTTTATTGACCATGGTGGAGGAATCGATCGTGATCTTGCGCCCCATCTCCCAGTTTGGATGCTTCAGCGCATCTTCCACCTGAATATTAAGAAGCTCTTCCCGCTTTTTCCCGCGGAACGGTCCACCGGACGCTGTGAGCAGGATCTTATGCAGCGCCTTGTGCTGCCCTCCCTGCAAAGACTGGAAAATGGCACTGTGCTCACTGTCTACCGGAAGAATGGAAACTCCGTACTCCTTTGCCAGCGGCATAATGATGTGTCCTGCTGTCACCAGTGTCTCTTTATTCGCCAGTGCGATATCCTTTCCTGCCTTGATTCCCTCGATCGTCGGCAGGATTCCGATCATTCCTACGATCGCTGTCACCAGGATTTCTGCATCCTGCTGTACTGCCACTTCTATGAGTCCGTCCATTCCGGATACTACCTTCACATCCAGATCTTTGACATTCTCTCTGAGTTCTTTGGCTTTTGCCTCGTCCCACACCGCTGCCAGCACCGGATGAAACTTACGGATCTGCGCTTCCAGAAGCCCGATATTACTTCCGGCCGCCAGCGCCGTGACCTCGATATCCCGATTTTCTCTTACGACTTCCAGTGTCTGGGTTCCGATAGAGCCGGTCGAACCAAGTATTGCTATTTTTTTCATATCTGTTTTCCTTCTTTCTTAGAGAAGCACGGAAAGATAAAAAATGATCGGTGCCGTGAAAATAATACTGTCAAATCTGTCCAGAATCCCACCGTGTCCCGGTATCAACTTTCCGTAATCTTTGATGTCATGATTTCTCTTGATCGCGGATGCCGCCAGATCTCCGATCTGGGAAATCGCACCGCCTGCTGCACCGATTATTGCAAAGCTGGCCACACTGACTCCTGCATTGCCCCAGTGGTTGATCGCAAGTGCATAGAGAACTGCGATCAGCGCTGCTCCCGCGATTCCGCCGATTCCGCCTTCCACAGACTTCTTCGGACTCAGCTTCGGTGCCATTTTATGCTTGCCGATCAGCATCCCCACACAATATGCGCAGGTATCACATCCCCAGGCACAGATAAATACCAGCCATACCTGAAAGACACCGCCCGGCAGAATTCTTGTCTGATAAATATAAGACAACATCACTGCCACATAAAATACTCCGAAAAACGCTGCCAACATCTGCTCTGTCCGATATTTTGGATAAGAAAATACCAACACTGCCATCAGACAGATCACAAATGCCATAAATAACAGCATGAACCAATCCGTTGTATCTGGAAGCAGCGGTTTGGCATACAACAGACCATAGTATCCTGCTGCAAACAAAAATCCGCAGATCCCAACTGCTTTATTTTCAATCTCAAACACTCTGTACAACTCATAGACTCCGATCATACTGATCAAAAACAAAGTTGCAAACAGTACATTTCCTCCTGTGATCACTGTGATCAGAGCGATCACCACCAGGAGAATCCCACTTAAAAGACGTGTCTTAAACATCTTCTTCCTCCTTCACACCGCCGTATCTTCTGTCTCTTTTATTATACTGCGCAATTGCCTTTTCTAATTCCTCTTTTGTAAAATCCGGCCATGGAATCTCTGTAAAATAAAATTCCGTATATGCCAGCTGCCACAATAAATAATTGGAAAGCCGCAGTTCCCCACTGGTACGGATCAAAAGATCGGGATCCGGTATCCCATGGGTATCCAGATAAGACTCAAACACTGTCTCATCGATCGTTTCCGGCACAACCTTTCCATCTGCGCAGTCTCTTGCAAGGCGGCGCACAGCGCGGATCATCTCATCCCGGCTTCCATAATTCAGCGCGATCTGAAAGTTTAAGCCACCGTTATCCTTTGTGGCTTCTTCCAGTTCCAAAATTCTGGTCCGGATATCCTCATCCAGCGCCTCAATGTCTCCCAGCACACGCACTTTCATATCATTTTTCGCCGCGGTCTTCAGACAGGTCTTCATATAATTGCGCAGCAGTTTCATCAGCGCGCTGACTTCACTTTCCGGCCGGTTCCAATTCTCTGTGGAAAACGCATACACGGTCAGATATTTAATCCCCATTCTCCAGGCTTCTTCGCAGATCCGCTCTACATTCTTACTGCCCTGTGCATGCCCGTAATTTCTCGGCATTCCCTTGGCTTTTGCCCATCTCCCGTTTCCGTCCAGGATGATGGCAATATGCTGCGGTACGTTCATTGTATTTCCTCCTTCTTGCAGGTCTTTCCATCCAGAAGATGGAAAAGAGAGGCTTCTTCACATCTGCCCCTCCTGCTGTTTCGTAATATTGGCCTGTCACACAGGCTGTATCCTAAACTGTCAGTACTTCTTTGGATTTTGCTTCCACCGCTTTATCGACTTCTGCAATGTATTTGTCTGTCAGTTTCTGAAGTGAATCTTCCAGGTCTTTGATCCCGTCTTCTGAAATCTCTGTTCCTTTCAGTTTTTTGAATGCATCGTTTCCGTCACGACGGATATTGCGGATTGCAACTTTTGCTGCCTCTCCTTTTTTCTTCACATCTTTTACCAGTTCTTTTCTTCGCTCTTCTGTCAGTTCCGGGAACATCAGGCGTACCACCGTTCCATCGTTTGTAGGATTGATTCCGATATCAGACATCAGGATTGCTTTTTCGATTTCTTTTAACATGCTCTTTTCCCATGGCTGTATCTGGATCATGCGTGCTTCCGGTACGGATATGTTCGCTGCCTGCTGGATCGGAGTCGGCACTCCATAGTAATCCACCGTCAGCTTATCCAATACATGTGGATTGGCACGTCCTGCGCGGATGGCTGCAAGCTCACTTCCCAGATTGTTGATTGTTTTTGTCATCTTGTCATCATATACTTTTAATTTTTCATCCATGTTTTTGTCCTCCTTATACTGTCACTTTTGTTCCGGTAAATGTACCGCTCATGGTCTCTACAATACTGTTTTCTTCATTCAGTCCAAATACCAGCATCGGCATCTTATTCTCAAGGCAGAGAATGGATGCTGTCAGATCCACTGCTGCCAGCTTCTGATTGATCACTTCCTGAATGGAGATCTCATCATATTTTTTCGCCTCCGGATTTACTTTCGGATCGCTGTCATAAATTCCGTCAATTGCTTTTGCAAGAAGCATCGCATCTGCCTCGATTTCGATCGCACGCAGAACAGCTCCTGTATCCGTTGAAAAATATGGGTGTCCGGTTCCTCCTGCAAAAAAGATCACTTTTCCTTCTTCCAGCGCTTCCACTGCTGCATCCTTGGAAAACAACGATGTAAACGCTCCACATACAAATGGAGTAAACACTTCTGTCTTCATCCCCACATGGCGGAAAATGTCAGACACGTAAATACAGTTCATCACCGTTGCAAGCATTCCGATCTGATCTGCTTTTGTACGGTCGATCGTCTCACTGGTACGGCCTCTCCAGAAATTTCCGCCGCCTGTCACGATCGCAACCTGAATTCCCTGATCTACAAGCTGCTTCACCTGATTTGCAACTCCTATGCAGGTTGCCTCATCAAATCCTGTCTTTTTATCTCCGGCAAGTGCTTCGCCGCTCAGTTTTAACAATACTCTTTTCATCTGTCTGGCTCCTTCAAATCTCTTTGGTATCCGGCATCTCTGCCACATACGCATATTCTAAAATGAAGTATACCATAAGTTGTTTCATTTGTCATGCACTATAGTATCCGCTTTGAGAATTCTCTTCAAAAGACTGTCATAAATCGGCTCTGAGCGCATCAGCGTTGCCACAATATATGCCGTTACCGACACGATCGACAGGGAAAGCATCTGACTGATACTTCCGGACATTTCAAATAACAGGATAATCCCCGTCAGCGGTGCTCTTACAATCGCTGTAAAGAATCCGGTCATCCCAAGCAGTACAAAATTGTTGACATACACCGGAGCCAAGCCAAAAAATTCGACCCCCGCCATGGCAAATACTGCTCCGATCAAAGCGCCTAATATCAAAAGCGGAAAGAAAATTCCTCCCGGCGCTCCGGAGCCAAAGCTGACTGCGGAAAATAAAAACTTCATAACCAGCGTCAGCACAACCATCCCCAATACCATTTCACCCTGTGTCAGGCTGACAATCAAGCCCGAACCACTTCCCAATACCCACGGCATCACAATCCCCAATACTCCCGCAGTCAGAAAGGCGATCAACAGACGGCCTGTTTCTTTCATAAACGGAATTTTGCGATACAATTCCTGGGCCTTTAACATCCCCCAATTATAAAACACACCGGATACACCTACCAAAATTCCCAAAAGGATCAAAAGCCAGTAATAGTTTTGCGGCAGATATTTCGTGATCTGAAATCGAAATACCGGATCTAGGCCAAGAATGTGGGAAGCAATATAATCAGCCGTCACCGAAGCTGTCATGACCGGAAGAAGAATCGGGATTGAAAATGTTTTATGGATCTCTTCTACCGCAAACATCATACCTGCCAGCGGTGCATGGAAAGCAGCAGAAAGTCCCGCACTCGCCCCACAAGTCATCAAAAACTTCTCTTCTCTTTTTCCCCGTCCCAAAGCTCTGGATATCCCCTGTCCTGCCATGGCTCCAAGTTGGATCGACGGACCTTCTCTTCCAAGAGAAAGACCACCCAGCATACACAAAAAGCCTCCTGCAAATTTTGCCGGCAGCACGCGTTTCCAGTTTTGGGAAAGCCTCCCTGCTATCTCCCCTTCCACCTGAGGGATCCCGCTTCCTGAGATCATCGGTTCCCACTTCACCAGTTTTCCCACAATCCATGCAAGCGCTGCCAAAATCAAAAACCACACCACACATCGAAATGGATTTCCTTTCATATAAGAAAGAATCTTTACAAGCCAGTCTCCCGCAAAAGTCAGCGCCACTCGGTAAAGCAGCACGACAAATCCGCCGACAAGACCGACGCAGAGCCCTTCTGTGATCAGCATAACAGGTATTCTACGTGCGCGTTTCCACACATCATTCGTTTTCATAACGTCCCTTCTCTCATTCTTTTTTTCTCATTCACGTTTTTATTCTACCACGTTTTCTGCCATTCCCAAAATAAAATCGAAAATTCCCCGGAAAACATTGACAATCCACCCTGATTGTTTTATGATATTTTTAGTTTCGCACTTTAAACAACTAAAATTTTACAGTATTAATTCAAATAACTGGAGGATCGATTTATGATTATCGTATTAAAGCCAAATACCTCTGACAAAGATATTGCCAGAGTTGAACATCAGATCAAACGAAACGGTCTGGATACTCACATTGTCCGTGGACAGGAGATGACTATCATCGGGTGTATCGGAGATACGACCCGCCTGGATGCACGTCTTTTTGAAGTAGACGCTTCCGTTGACAAAGTCATGCATGTACAGGAACCTTATAAGCTTTCCAACCGCGCCTTTCATCCGGAGGATTCTATTATTGATGTATCCGGTGTCAAAGTCGGCGGAGACAATCTGGCACTGATTGCAGGTCCGTGTTCTGTAGAATCCTACGAGCAGGTTCTTGGAATCGCAAAATCTGTCAAAGCTGCCGGAGCCAATATGCTGCGCGGCGGCGCTTTCAAACCGAGAACAAGCCCGTATTCTTTCCAGGGACTCGGACTGGAAGGACTTGACATTCTCTGTGCAGTCAAAGAGGAGACCGGACTTCCGATCGTAACAGAACTGATGTCTCCGGATCACCTGGATGTCTTCAACGAAAAAGTCGACCTGATCCAGATCGGAGCCCGCAATATGCAGAACTTTGACCTGCTCAAACAGCTTGGACAGCTGGATCGTCCAATTCTTTTAAAACGAGGCCTGAACGCGACCTATGAAGAGTGGATCATGTCCGCAGAGTACATCATGGCAGCCGGAAACGAGAATGTCATCCTCTGCGAACGCGGAATCCGTACTTTTGAAACTTATACCAGAAACACACTGGATCTGCAGAGCATCCCTGTTCTGAAGAAGAAAACACACCTTCCGGTCATCATCGACCCAAGCCATGCCGGCGGAAAATGGTGGCTGGTAGAACCAATGGCAAAAGCATCTGTAGCAGCAGGCGCTGACGGACTGATGATCGAAGTCCACAACGATCCGGAGTGCGCACTCTGTGACGGCGCCCAGTCTCTGAAACCGGAAAAATATGCGGCTCTTCTGGCACAGATCGGACAGATCGCCCAGGTTGTCGGAAAACAGGTTTAACTTGATATACGGGAGGGATATTTTTGAAACTGACAGTAAATTTAGGAAAAAACAGCTATCCGATTTATATTGAAAACAACATTCTGGACAAGGCAAGTTCTTATATTTCCTCCTGCTTTTCCGGAAAAAAGATTATGATCATCTCTGATGACAATGTATTCCCACTTTACGGAGAGAAGTTGAAAACTTCCCTCGGTGACTATGAGGTACACGAGCTGGTCCTTCCACACGGAGAACCTACCAAAGCCTTTGAGACACTCCCCGCGCTTTACAATGCACTGCTAAAGCAGAAGTTTTCCCGCAGTGATCTGGTGATTGCTCTGGGCGGAGGTGTGATCGGAGATCTCGCGGGTTTTGCCGCATCCAGTTATTTAAGAGGGATCCGTTTCGTGCAGATTCCGACTTCCCTGCTTGCACAGGTGGATTCTTCCGTTGGCGGAAAGGTTGCGGTAGATCTCCCGCAGGGAAAAAACCTGGTAGGAGCTTTTTATCACCCAAAACTGGTACTGATCGATCCTCAGGTTCTTCGCACTCTTCCTGAACACTTTATTATGGATGGAATGGGCGAGGTCATCAAATACGGCTGTATCAGAGACGCTGCCCTGTTTGAGACATTAAAAGAACGTGGTTCTTTTGAAAACCTGCAGGACATTCTTCCTGAAATCATTTTCCGCTGTGTGGACATCAAACGTCAGGTTGTGGAAAACGATCAGTTCGATACCGGGGAGCGGATGCTTTTAAATTTCGGTCACACGCTTGCACACACGATCGAACAGTATTTCCACTATGAGCGGGAAAGCCATGGGGAAGCCGTCGGCATCGGTATGTATCAGATCAGTAAGCTCGCCGAAGAAAAAAACTTGTGCCAGCCAGGTACTGCCCAAAAGATCCGGCTGATTTTGAATGCCTACGGTCTTCCGGATACCTGCCATCTGCCGATGAGTGATCTTATGGACGCCATCTCACTGGATAAGAAAAATCTGAACAATCACTTAAATCTGGTGCTCCTTCACCAGATCGGTGACAGTTATGTATACCCTGCCGATCTTACATTCTTTGACCAGGCAGACGAAATTTAAAACAGGAGGAACCCACTTATGAAACAGATTACCGGACACACCGGACTGACAGGACTGTTCGGAAGCCCTGTTGCACACAGCATCTCTCCCATGATGCACAACGCTTCTTTTGAACATCTGGGACTTGATTATGTCTACCTTGCATTCGATGTCGGAACCGACAAACTGGCCGCTGCCGTGGATGGACTTCGCGCCATGAACGTACGTGGCTTCAACCTAACCATGCCGGATAAAAATAAAATGTGTGAGCTCTGTGACCGACTCTCTCCGGCTGCGGAAATCTCTCAGGCTGTCAATACCGTCGTGAATGACAACGGAATTCTGACTGGACATACAACGGATGGTACCGGATACCTGCTCGCAGCAAAGGATGCCGGATACGATCTGATTGGAAAAAAGATGACACTTCTCGGCGCAGGCGGAGCTGCCACCTCCATTCTGGTTCAGGCAGCACTGGACGGATTGTCAGAGATTTCCGTATTCAGTATCCATGACCAGTTTTATGTGCGCGCCGAGCAGATTGTTCAGACATTAAATGAGCGAACAAATTGTAAGGTACAACTGTTTGATTTTGAAGATGATTCCATCCTTCGAAGAGAGATTGCAGACAGCTATATCCTGACCAACGGAACTTCTGTGGGCATGGCTCCGAATACAGACGCTTCCATCATCAACGATCCGTCCTTTTTCCATAAAGACCTGATCGTTTCCGATGTGATCTACAATCCGAAAGAGACAAAACTGCTGCGCCTTGCCAGAGAAGCCGGATGTCCGACTTTCAACGGACTCTATATGCTGCTGTACCAGGGGGCGGAGGCATTCAAGCTGTGGACCGGGCAGGAGATGCCTGTGGAGAAGATTAAAGAGCTCTATTTTTCTTAAACTCAAATGGACCGTACACGAACCTTTTTTCATGCACGGTCCGTTTTTATTATTTTACTTCCCAGGGATTTTCCTCTCCCCGCTCATTCAGACAACAGCTCAAAATCGAATTTTTCACCATATCACTGACTGCCTGGTCGGTATAAAATGCCATATGTGGTGTCACAACTACATTAGGAAAACTTCTCAGGATACACAGATCATGCTTACTTAAGCACTTCGATTTCAGATCCTTATAATACAATCCAAATTCATCCTCGATCACATCCAGACCTGCTGCACCGACTTTTCCTGTTTCCAGACCTTTGATCAGCGCTTTGGTATCGATCAGACCGCCTCTTGCCGTGTTGATCAGAACTACACCATCTTTCATCTGCGCCATTGCCTTTTCATCGATCATATGGAAATTGGACTCAAATAATGGCATATGCAGTGTGATCAGATCACACTTCTGATAAATTTCCTGCACGTTTTCCACATAGTCTGCATATTCTTTTACACTCTCTGAACGATAGACATCATACGCATAGATCTTACAGCCAAATCCACTCAGATCCCGGATGACAGCCTGCCCGATTTTGCCGGTTCCGATGACGCCCACTGTAAAATTATGCAGTTCTCCTCCCTGGATTCCCGGCAGTGAAAAGTCGTTGAGCTCTGCCCGCTGCAGAATCCGTTTCATTTTTCGAATGGACATCAGGATTAAAAGCATCGTATAATCTGCCACACATTCCGGTGAGTATGTCACATTGCTGACCTTCATCCCACACGCTCTCGCTGCATCCAGATCTATATGGTCATAACCGATCGTCCGGGTAGAGATCATTTTGACTCCCAGTTCCCGGAATCGTCTTACCAGTGCTGCGTTAATTTTGCTGGTAAGAATACTGATATAGTCATATCCTTCTGCCAGATGTGCATTTTCCATAGATGGTCCCTGATGACAGATTCCCAGTTCTACCCCATATTCCTTTGAAAATTCCCGGAAATACACATCCTCATCAAATGTCCTGTAACTGTATACAAATAATTTCATAAGCCGCTCCTTTTTAATCTAAACCGTAATGACGGATTGCCTGAGCAATCCCATCTTTCTCTACTTCTGCTGTTACATACTCTGTAAAAGGATCCAGTCCTTTTGCATGATTTCCCATGGCAATCGTATGCTTCGCATACTGAAACATGGAAAGATCATTCATACTGTCTCCAAATACATATGCCCGATCCAGTTCCATCCCGAATTTTTTCAGGATTACATCGCAGGCAGTCCCTTTACTGTAGCCTTTCTGCACAATTTCATAGGTATTGCCTCCGCGGTCAATTGCTTCCATATCTTCCTCGATAAACGTAAAAAATTCCTGAAGATTGCTTTTCTCATCTGCATAAATGAACACCTTGTCATAAATGAAATCATCTTTTTCGAGATAACATTCCAATCCAAGACCATTGGACTGAAAATATCTTCTGGATGTCTCCAGACGTTCAAACCTGGTAATCCTCTCTGGAATATAAATATCTTCCGTTCCTTCTGCAATCCCGTCCAAATTGCATTCCGCCATTTTATTTAAAATTTCTCTTCCCCGTTTTTTGTCAATATTTCTTGTGAACAATACCTCATCATGATACGTCAGATATGTTCCGCATCCGCACAAATATCCGTCAAACATGAACTGCTTTAACTGTGCCGGAATCGAGCACATAGTTCTCCCTGTATTGATAAATAAAAGATGTCCTTTTTTCTGCGCCGCCAAAAGTGCCTCGATCGCGCTCTTTGGAATCTCTTTTGTTTTTTCACTTAATATCGTTCCGTCAATATCAAAAAATAATGCCGCTTTTTTCATATGTCACCTCTGATTTTCCATTCATTTTCTGCATTAACTGTATCACTCTTTTCTCCAAAAGTCTACTGTAAGCATATTTCCCTGTTTTCTCGAATATAGTAGCAAAAACAACGTTCCGGAGCTTTTCTATGAACATTAGCACGCATGACAAAAAAATCCTGTTTGTCTGTTTTCGTCGTCTTTTATTTCTTACACTTGCCTTTTTACTCGGTTCTCTCGCCGGAAAAGCCGAACTTTCCCTTGGCATTCATCCGGTATCCGGCCCGGTCCTCTCATCCTCTGAAAACTGGGGCCTTAGTTTTCCAGAGGAAGGAACACTCCCCACTGCCAACGCTTCGATTGAAGAGCTGAAGCAATATGATGCTTACTACGCGCAGGATACGGATGAAAAAATTTTATATTTGACCTTTGACTGCGGGTATGAAAACGGCGCTACGCCAGCTATTTTAGATGCGCTGAAAAAACATCAGGCTCCTGCTGCTTTCTTTGTTGTGGGAAACTTTGTCCGGGATAATCCGGATTTGATCCGCCGCATGACAGAAGAAGGGCATACAGTGGCCAATCATACGCTCAGTCATCCGGATATGTCTAAGATTTCCTCTGTCGAAAATTTTCAAAAAGAACTTTCCGGCGTAGAATCTCTCTATAAAGAAATCACCGGCACTGACATGATCAAATATTACCGTCCCCCACAAGGTATCTACAGTACTGAAAATCTGAAAATGGCACAACAGCTGGGATACCAGACATTTTTCTGGAGCCTTGCCTATGTAGACTGGCAGCAGGATGATCAGCCTACTCATGAAGAAGCCTTTGACAAACTGCTTTCCCGCGTTCATCCCGGAGCGGTTGTACTGCTTCACAATACATCAAAGACCAACGGAGAAATTATGGAGGAGCTCCTCTCAAAATGGGAGGAAATGGGATATACCTTCCGTCCGTTGTCCGACCTTACCAAAGCAGCATAAAATCGAAAAAAGACAGCTTCCCATACGGCTGCTGTCCTTTTTCATACGCTCTTTTACTTTTTATTTCTGGCTTTGAAACCTTCTACAATCTGAACCATCTCCTGGGATGGATTGGAGATCACCGCCGTCTGAAATACTTTACACGGTGGTGCCAACTTTACACTCTCCACTGCCGCTGTAACAGCTGATACGCTTCCGCTTACAAAAATCAGGGCATGTCCGCCGCACTTTGTATCCTGTGTTTCATAAAAAACTTCTGCAGTCTTTAACATCCGATCCAGTACCAGAACCGCATTTGCCTCCCCAAGGACTTCTACCAGTCCAAATGCTCCGTATGTCATATTAATCTCTCCTTATTTTGTAATCGTCATTGCAATCGCCGTTTCTGTCTCCTCTGACGGGGATGCGATCACCGTGTGTGAAACAACCTTTGCGATTGGCTCTGCCGTCCGGATCGCCACTTCCATCGCAGCTTTCACATCCGAAATACTTCCCCGCATCTTTACACAGGCACCTGCTCCCAGACGGTTTCTCTCCACTCCCTGAATCTGTACTGCTGCTGCCTTTGCCGCCGCATCCAGTGCCACAAAACATGCGCACTCACTGTCCAGTTCAAATATTCCAATTGCCATACCATGATATTGTTCGGCCATACTTACCTCCTTCACTCAAAAACCTCTCTTCTTTGTTTTTCAGTATTTTTATTATACTTGGCTTTTTTAGGAATTTCAACCTGCTTTCTTTCCTGTTCACACCAATCCCCGCCTATCCATGCGCAATCGTAACAAGAATTGCTTTTTTTGCCGGATTCCGATAAAATAGTACTGGTTCCAATAAATGATAAAAAACAAAAAGGAGAGACTATGATCCGAATTGCAATTGTTGAAGATGAAGATTCTTATGTACAGGTACTCACCGGGTATCTGAAACAATATGAAACCGAACATTCCCTTTCCTTCCAGATTTCCGTCTTTCACGATGGTCTGGACATTGTAAGTGAATATAAAGCAGACTACGATATCATTCTTCTCGATATCCAGATGAAACATCTGGACGGCATGAAGACTGCTGAAAAAATCCGGGAACTGGATGAAGATGTATCTTTTATCTTTATTACCTCTACGATCCAGTTCGCAGTTCAGGGATATCTGGTAGACGCCCTGGGATATGTTGTAAAACCGGTCGCCTATCTTGCATTTTCTCAGATTCTCGGAAAAGCTGTCAAAAAGGTGAAGCAAAAACAGCAAAAAGATTATATGACGATCGAAGTGGAAGGCGGACAGATGCGCCTGGATATCAGTCAGATTTATTACATCGAAAGCCAGCGCCACAACATTCTGTTCCATACCGAAAAAGGGGATTTTCTCACTGCCGGTCCAATGAAAAAGGTGGAAGCGCTTTTAAAAGACAAAGGATTTTCCAAATGCCATAACGCATATCTTATCCACCTGATGCATGTGACCGGTATTGTACAAAACAATGTCCTGTTATCTGATTCCACGACACTTCCTGTCAGCCGTGCAAAAAAGAAAGTGTTTCTGGAAGCTTTGACTGATTATATAGGAGGTGTACACCGATGAATTTAGACGCACTGATGGACACTCCCCGGATTTATACCGCCCTTGCTGAATGGGGTGCCTGCATCCTGTACGTCCTTCTCTTACGGCGAAAGGTAACCGGGTGGAAACTGCCGGTTTCCCTTGCCGGAAGCTTGCTCGTATTTATCGCTTATCAGGAATTTGCAGGAACTCTTCCTATTTATTTTTGGATTCCCTGCATGATCGGAGCCGCATTTCTGATGTGCCTCCTTCTGCATCTGCTCTGCGATACTACCTGGCTGGATGCCGGATTCTGCTGCGCACAGGCACTGGTTCTGGCAGAATTTACCGCGTCCTTTCACTGGCAGCTTTATGTCTGGTGGGCGTTGAATTACGCCAAAAACAGTCGGTTATTCTCGACTTTGACCATGCTGCTCTTATACACAGGCATTTATATCGGATATTACTTTCTGGAAAGAGGACATTTTCCGACTGACGAGCGCCTGCTGGTCAATGGAAAAGAACTCCTAAGCGCAATTCTCATTGCACTTGGAGCATTTGCCATCAGCAACATCAGCTTCGTCATGCCAAATACGCCGTTTTCCAGTGCCACAAGTTCCATCTTGTATGTGCGGACACTGGTAGATTTCGGGGGACTTGTCATGCTTTTTTCCATGCAGGAAAAACGGGAAGAACTTCGTATGAGAAGTGAAAATCAGGCCATGAATATTGTTCTCCAGCGCCAGTATGACCAGTATCGGCTTTCCATCGATAATATTGAACTTTTACGAAGAGAATTTCATGATCTGAAACATTATATGATCGCGATCCGTTCTGAACAGGATCCCAAGAAAAAAGAACAGTATCTTCTGGAAATGGAGGAGGCGATCCACACACAGGAAGCGCTCACAAATACAGGAAACAGCGTACTGGACGTCGTTCTGACTACCAAAAGCACTTACTGTATGCAGAAGCATATTACATTCACCTGCATGGCTGACGGAAAACTGATTTCTTTTATGCATGTCAAAGATATTTGCTCTATCTTTGGAAATGCACTGGACAATGCAATTGAATGTGTTTCCCAGTTTGATGACCCTGAAAAGCGTCTGATCACACTGTCTATGTATCAGAAAAATCAATTATTGATGATTCAATGTGAAAACTATACGGAAACTTCGCTTTCTTTAAAACCGGATCAACTTCCGACTACAACAAAGCAAAACGCAGGTTATCACGGATACGGACTGAAAAGCATTCAGCAGGCAGCCCGCAAATATGGCGGCTCTATGACACTTCACGCAGAAGACAACTGGTTTACCCTGCAGGTGCTGATTCCTGTAGAATCTTAAACACAAAAGGAGAAAGTCCTGATTTGGCTTTCTCCTTTTGCTTATTCGCAAGTTCCTTATTTTCCGGTTCCCAGCTTTTTCTCATATTCTTTATTTGCTTTTCGGTTCTCAAAGAAACCGCCGAGTACTTTTTTCATACCTTTCATGAAATGTCCGTTGACCACTTCCGCCATACCCTCTGCCATTTTCATGCTGACCGCCCCATGCGTCATCTTTGCAATCCCTCGGAACGGCATATTATAAATAAACAGGATATTCAGATCCGGTTTTCCCTTATCCTCACTTTTCTTTTTCAGGTTTGTGAGAATCTTGTAGATCATTCTTGCCAGTCTGCTCTTTGCATAATACATCTGGCAGATCGCGTCATTCATTCCCAGTTCACCGCTCCACTTTCCATCCGGGATCGGTTGCTTCAGAAGTGCTTCAAATTCTGCATCCGGTACATCTCTGATAATTCCCGAAAAATATGACGGCATCTTTTCAGCGTCATATGGCATTGTGTCAGTTGTTCCTTCTATTTCCAGTGTCTCTCTCAATCGGATATCCAATGCACATGCGCCAATACAGATTTCATATCTTCCTGCTTCCTTTTCCCAGCTGTCTGTCTCTACATTCCAGTAACGGAATGTCTTATCATCAAACAAAATCTGTACTTTTCTGCTTTCTCCTGCTTTCAGGAATACTTTTGCGAATCCTTTTAATTCTTTATCCGGACGGAAGATCTTTCCTTTCGGTGCACATACGTACATCTGAGCTACTTCCGCACCATCCATCTTTCCGGTATTGGTCAGTACAAATTCAACTCCATCCGCCGTTACTCTCAAGTCTGAGTATTCAAACGATGTATACGACAGACCATATCCAAACGGATACTGCACTCTCACTTTACTTGTATCATAGTAACGATATCCAACAAACAGACTCTCCCGATATTCCGAATTACGCTCTGTACTTGGAAAATATTTAAATGCCGGAGTATCTTCATAGCGAACCGGATATGTCTCACTGAGTCTTCCGGACGGATTGGCTTTTCCGGTCAGCACATCCAGCATGGCTCCTGCAGAAGCCTGTCCGCCAAGGTATCCGTGCAGCAATGCCTTACAGCAGGAATGCCACGGCATCTCAACTGCAGATCCCGCACTTAATACACCTACAATATTGGAGTTTACTTTTGCCATTGCTTCCAGAAGCTCCACCTGATTCTGCGGAATCCGCATATGCGTACGATCCAGACCTTCTGATTCGCTCAATTCATCCAGACCGAAGCAGTAAATAACCACATCTGCCATCTTTGCAAGATTCACTGCTTCCTTTTTCAGTACTTCATCTGCTTCTCCTGTTCTCTGATATCCTTTCGCTGTACCGATACACTGAATCGGATAGCTGCTGATCATCTGCTCCATTGTTTCTACTTTCGTTGGATTCACCAGAGAAGAACCTGCCCCCTGGTAACGAGGAACAGATGCAAAGTCTCCGATCAGTGCCACTCTTGTATTTTCTTTGAGAGGAAGCAGCTGGAACGGTTTTTCTTCATTCTTGAGCATCACAATACTCTCTCTTGCAGCTTTTTTCGCAAGCGTATGGTGAGCTTCTCTGTCAAATTCACGCACACGCTTTTCTCTGTTCTTTGCCAGTGTCAGTACTGCATCCAGAAGATCGTCCGTACACTGATCCAGTTCTTCCATGGAAAGGCTTCCCTCTTCTAACGCTGCCAGAACTTCTCGTGCCGCATCCAGTCCCGGCGCCGGCATCTCAAGATTAGATCGACAGGCAACTCCTTTTACATGGTCGTTCGAAGCCCCCCAGTCAGTGACTACAAGTCCGTCAAATCCCCACTCTTCTCTTAAAATTTCTTTTAACAAATGCTCATTTTCATTTGCATAGACTCCATTGACCTCGTTATAACTGGTCATGATGGATTTTGCTTTTCCTTCTTTAATCGCAATTTCAAACCCAGTCAGATAAATCTCCCTCAGTGTCCGTTCATCCAATACCGAATTCATTGCCATCCTGCGAAGCTCCTGGCTGTTAACCGCAAAATGCTTCGGACATGCATAGATTCCCTGACTCTGGATTCCTCTTACATAAGATGCAGCCATCTTTCCCGCCAGATAAGGATCTTCAGAAAAATACTCAAAATTCCTTCCACACAGAGGGCTGCGCTTAATGTTCAGTCCCGGTCCCAAAAGTACATCTACGCCTAATGCTGATGCTTCTTCTCCAAGAGCCTTTCCAATCTCTTCACCCAACGATTCGTCCCAACTGTTTGCAATCGTAGCTGCCGTCGGAAAACAGGTAGCCGGAACAGATGCATTCAATCCGAGATGGTCGCCTTCTCCTTCCTGTTTCCTCACTCCATGAGGACCATCTGAAAAAAACGCCGCCGGAATTCCAAGTCGTTTGATCTCTCTTGACTCCCACTCGGACGCTCCACTCAATATCGCTGCTTTCTCTTCAACTGTCATTTTCGCAATGATTTCTGCGTGTTTCATATTTCTCACCTTTCACTTCTTTATCTCTTCATTTTTCTGAAGACTACTCTATCACAAATCCGTAGAAACGGGGAGATTTCTGCACAACTGGTTGTTCTATCATCATAAATGGACCAACAACTACGTATCTTTCTCTTCAATCTGAGCCAGAAGTCTGGCAATCTGTGCATCCTTTTGTGCTAACTGCTCCTGACTCTTCTGTAACTCTTCTTCATTTTGTTTCAGCTGCTCCTGATTCTTCTGCAACTCTTCTTCACTCTGCTTCAGCTGCTCCTGACTCCTCTGCAACTCTTCTTCATTCTTCTTCAGCTGCTCCTGACTCTTCTGCAACTCTTCTTCACTCTGCCTTAGCTGCTCCTTCTGCGCCTTAATTTCTCTCTCCTGCTCTTCAATCATAAACTTCACCGTATTACGGTCCAGTTCCTGCAATTCTTTTGAAAACATACGTACCACCTCTTCTACATTCTCACAAATGTCATAAATTTCCTGATACATGTCTCTAAATTCGGGATACTTTTCGACCAGCTCTTTTACTTTTTCCGGAGTATCATTACTTAAAAAGGTAAGCCATGCATCAAGCTTGTTTTCGATAATTTTATTGTGCGTGGTTTTCCGGAAAATGTCAAGCGGCACCAAAACGTATTCCTGCAGCAGATTCACAGAAAGTCCGGTATCAAACCGCTGCTTTGCCCGATGGATACAGGTATTCGGAAATTCCTGAAATTCTTTTGTACTTTTTTCGATAAATACGATTGTATATACATTTTTCACATCACGATATGTAAAATTTCTCTTTTTTCTGCTCTTGACACTCTTATACTGCCGAAGAAGCAGATCGGCGGAATAGCACGCACACCGCTCTCCCGGAAAAAGATATCCGATACGCTGAATCTCTACATTCGCCAGACTTCCATCCATGAGCTCTACCACAATATCCATAATAACAAGACTCTGCTCATCTGCAATTCTCGTTCCGTCACTTGGTATAACCTGACGGATCTTCACTTCTGTCTCCAGGATACAGGACAACAGCTCCTCCAGTCGCTCCGGATGATAGATCGGGCTTAATATCTCCTTTCCAAACCCGTCATACAACACCTTGACTCCCCGCATCCCTGAACAGAACTTCAGAAAATCTCTCTGCTGTAGTTCTGTCCAGCTTTCATATTCTGCGAGCAGATTCTCATCACTCTTGATCTCTCCTATAATTGCTTCTTCGGTCCGAATATTCGGAAATAATTGTTTTAATGTTTCTGACATACACATACTTCTCCTTTTGTTGATTGATTGATTTTTTTTGAAACTGCTCCTGAATCAGAATACTGATTTGAATCTGGATGCTTAAGATAAGGCAATACGCCTGAAAGATTTTTCGACTGCTGTGATATCAGCGTGTTTGGCATCCGATATAGCTATAGTCTAACATAGAATTTCTGGTGAATCTATAAATAAAATAAAAATTTTTTCTAAAAAAAGAGTTATTGCCCGATTGCAATAACTCTCTGTTTTTATGCTTCTTTCTCTTTAAATATGATCTTCATAATCGGGAAGAATACCCAGAACGAAATCACACAGTTGATCAGCATTGTGATAATATCAGCTACTGTCATTCCCGCACCTTCTCCCATCATTCCCATAAAGAAATCATAGATTGGTGTTTTATACAGTCCCTGCAGTGCCGCTGCGCCTACAGAGATCAATACCCAGGCAATGAAATACCATACTGCCGCTTTGACTACACTTGCATTGGATTTGAAAGTCACGTTCCGCTGCAGGAAAAAATTGATAACCTGCGCCAGAAAAAGTGTGATCTCCACTGCAAGGAAATATGCAAGTCCTCCGCCGCCTCCGGAGCTGATTGCTCCGGAAGCATAATCAAATACATAGTAGACGCTGCCGTCCAGATTATGTCCGATTGGCAGAATCTGAAAATTCGTATTGACAAGGGATGTAAAACCAAACGCATATTTAATTGCCGGCATCATGATCATCTGAAGTACTGTCACTCCATTGCTGATAATAAAGAATACGATAAACTGTGCAACTGCCGGGTGTTTTTCTTTAAAAGTCCCCCAGAAGCCTTTCTTTGCCGTGTTTTCCATTTCTATCTCCTCGCTATTGCTTAGTTCTCAACTGCTACAGCTGCCTTCTCTTCTGCAAGGCGTTTGCGGAAGCGTTTGATTGCCACGATTTCAAGTGCAAGAATTCCCACACCCAGTACAACATCTGCTGCAATTGCTGCAATCTGCCATGTCATCAGACCTGTTTCCAGATTTTCCGCATCATATGCACGACTGTTTACTACAGTGTACATAATATTTTTACAAGCCTGACGCATTGCTTCAACACCAGTTGCGCTCTTCTGATCTTTTACATGGTTTGTTTCTGTATCATATGCAACAAGCATTGCATCTGTACCATTTCTGATACCCTGGTCAGAGTTCATGTATCCATATACACCAAAGTAATCTGTCAGAACAAATCCCTGGAATCCCCATTCGTCACGGAGTACGGTATTGCACAGTTCTTCTGAGCCTCCTGCCCATCTTGTACCGATATAGTTGAAAGAAGACATCACTGCTTTTGCTTTTCCTTCTTTCACGCAGATTTCAAATGGTTTCAGATAAATCTCACGGATTGCCTGCTCATTTGACCATGTACAGAGCATACTTGTACGGTTTGTCTCCTGATCGTTCAGGGCAAAGTGTTTCAAATATGCATACACGCCGTATTTTTCTGCACCTACTACTGCATTTGCAGCAATTTTTCCGGATAACAGTCCATCTTCTGAATAGTATTCAAAGTTACGGCCTGCAAATGCAGAACGGTGAATATTCATTGCCGGAGCATACCATCCGGATACCCCCATTTCATCTGCCATTTTACCGATGCTTTCTCCGAATTCCATTGCAATCTCATCATTCCATGTACATGCGATCATAACCGCTGACGGGAATCCGATGGAACCTGTTCCTGTAAAGTTGTTATTGATAGATGCCGGTCCGTCACAGTCAATCGTCTGTATTTTTCCTACGCTGGAAGCTGCTGCTGTCTGATATCCGCCCAGAGCGATCACAGTATCCATATCACTGATTGTCATATTGTCAAGCAGTTCATCCCATTTTGCGTCATCATAGTCGACACCTCTTAAATCTGCCAGTTCAATATCATTTTTTGCACCTGTTTCCGGCATTTTATCTTCTTCATTGTTATAATCTTCCGGATTATAGTTGCTGTTGTTGATAAATTCTTTCTTTGCCTCTTTTGACATGGAAAGACTCTCTGGTGCTGCTGTTGCTTCTTTATAATTTGCAAATCCGTTTGCACGGGATAAGTATGTAACATCTCCTGCCGCATAGTCAAACTGATTTTCCACAGTTGTCTGGTCAGTCGAACGTTTATTGTCTCCTGTATACTTCACTGTTTCATCCACTGTATAAGTTTCAGATTCAATGATGTGATGTGAATCCGTGTTGATGCTGATCTCATAATCACCGGCTTCCAGAACGTATCCTTTTTCTTTCTGATAGTCATATGATGCCATATCTTCTGCTTTAAAGGAAATTGTCAGTGTCTGGGATTCACCCGGCTCTAAGCTTTTTGTTTTGTCATAAGCGATCAGATTCGCAGATGCTTTTTCAATTCCTCCGTTTGTGTACGGCGGGTTATAGTATACTTCTACAACATCTTTTCCTGCTGTGTCGCCTGTGTTTGTAACTGTAACATCAAAGGAAATTGTTCCGTCATTTTCTGTAATCTTGCCCATTTCCTGTGTAAATGTTGTGTAAGATAATCCATATCCAAACGGATACAGTACTGTTTTATCATAATCGATGAGCCCTTCACTGGCAGCTGTCTCGTAGAAACGATATCCGACATAAATTCCTTCTACATAATTTATGAAAGAAGGAGTTGTTGTCTCTTCTTTTCCTGTAAAGCCTGTCTGTGTTACTTTATACTCATCCATATTGTCATATGTAAAGTTTCCAAAGTTCTGTGCTGTCGGTGTTGCAGTCAGATCTCTTACAAATGTATCACTTGTTTTTGCCGACGGATTCACTTCTCCGCTTAAAATCGCGCCAAGACCATTGAATCCTGCCTGTCCTGTTCCCGGACACCATACTGCACCTTTGATTTGCTCATAATCATTTAAGAATCCAAGCTCCATTGCATTTGCACCATTGTATACAACTACAACATTGTCAAAATCAGAGCATACCATATCCAGCATATTTTTCTCTGTCTGGCTCAGCTGCAGATAATGCTCTCCCGGCTCAAAGTCTTTGTAGTCTTTTGAGTTATCTGTATAAGTCACTTTGCTTACATCTGTCGGAAGATCTGCACCTTCTCCACCTACACGTGTAATCACAACCAGTGCTGTATCAGAAAAATCCTGTGCATTCTTGATCAAATCTTCACTGTAAGAATCTACTGTAGGTTCTGGAAGTGTCCAGGCCTGCTCCCACATTCCGACTTCCGGACGCTCTGCACGGTAGTCTTTGTAGAAATCAGAAAGCTCTGAGTTCAGTTCAAATCCTACATTTTCCAGTCCCTGAAGTAAAGATACTGTCTCATATGCATCAGATAAAGAACCGGAACCTGTTCCACCATAACATGGATTTGTCGATGCCCATCCAAATACATTTAACTTTTTATTCTTTTCCATCGGAAGCATATTGTCTTCATTCTTTAAAAGCACAATTCCTTCTTCCGCAATCTTCTCTACCAGTTTGGTTGCCTCATTTGATGTCTCTTCTGAAATTGTTCCGTTTCCGGTTGCAAGAGAGATCATGCTTGACATCGGTCCCCAGCAAATCATATTTACTACGATCACCAATGCTAACAGAATTGCAATTCCAGCCTGTGAACGTACCAGTTTTCTTTTTGTCTTTTTCAGTTTAAATGCCGCAATCAGAACAATCAGTGCAATTGCAAGCACAATACCAAATCCAATCAGATAAGGTTTACATGTATTCAATACATTTACCACATCCGCCATGTTAATCGCTAACATTTTTCTTCCTCCCGTATTCTCATATTCTCTATAGTGCCGGCCGGCTTTCTATGTTCACACTTTACCACATGTCCTTCTCTTTTTGAGTTTTTTTGCACAACTTGCACATTTCACAACACAACTGACAAAAAAGAGACAACAGATGAATGTTCTCCACCTGTTGTCTCCTCTCTTATGCACTATCCCTCCAGCTGTTTCTGCTTTTCATATTTTTTCATCACATAAATGTAATACGGAATCAATGGAATCAATGCCGAAATCCATGCCGCCGGATCTGCAAGGCAAACACCGAAAAAGCTCGTCTTTCCTGCCACCAAAAGTACGATCAGCGCTCTTGCCGCCAGTTCAAACACACCACCAAGCATCGGAACAAGACCGTAGCCCATTCCCTGCAGCGCATTTCGATAGATAAAAATACTTCCTAAAAACGGGTATGCCCAGAACACCGTCCGGAAATAAACTTCCGCTGCATGAAGTACCTCTGTCTCCGTTTTGCTCACAAACAACAATGTCATCTCTTCTCCAAAGAAGTACACCAAAACCATTGTGACCGCACTCCAGACAAATACCATGATCTGCGTGTATCGTACTCCCTTATGTACACGATCCATTTTCCCGGCTCCGCGGTTCTGACCCACATATGTGGCAACTGTGGCGCCAAACGCAGTAAATACTGTCACAATAATATTCTGCAGTTTTCCTGCAGCTGAAAATCCTGCCATATATACCGCTCCGTAAATATTGACCGCTCCCTGCACAATGATCGTTCCGATCGCCGTAATAGAAAACTGCAGTCCCATGGGAATTCCCAATGCCAGAAGCCGTCCCATGCTCTGAAAGGAAATCCGAAAATCTTCTTCCGAAAGCCGCAGGATCGGAAATTTTTTTACAATATAAATCAGACACAACAATGCAGAAACAGCCTGTGCGATCACGGTCGCATATCCGCAGCCTTCCACGCCCATTCCAAAATTCACGATAAATACAATATCCAGAACCACATTGATAATCGCGGAAATGATCAGAAAGTATAATGGTGATTTGGAATCGCCCAAAGCCCGCAGCACTGCCGCAAGTGCATTGTATGCCGCAGTTACGATCAGCCCGCCATAGATGACTGCCATATATCCTTTGATATCTGCCATCAGATTTTCCGGAGAATTCATCAGCCTTAAAATCGGCTCATTGGCAAATTCAAATCCGATCGTCATCACCACAGCAAACGCAATCGTCAGGTAAATGGACATTGCCACATAATGTCGCATCCGTTTCATATCTTTTGCTCCAAACCACTGCGATACCAGAATTGCAAATCCACTGGTCAGTCCCTGCAGCCATCCTGTCACAAAAAACATCAATGAACCGGTACTTCCGATTGCTGCCAGAGCATTCACACCCAAAAACTGCCCTGCAATGATGGAATCCGCAATATTGTAAAACTGCTGGAACACATTTCCCAGACACATCGGAATCATAAACTGAATGATCAGCTTTGCCGGACTTCCGACAGTCATATCATTTGTCATCTCTTTTTTCATCTTACTTCCCCTCTCTCTCGACTTCTTCTTTCAACAATTGCAGTCCAATGATCAGCAGAACCGGAAATACGATTGCTGCCAAAAGTCCTGCCTTCAGATTCTCTGAAAATGCTCCTGATACAACGCCTACCACTCCCGGACCGGAAGAACACCCAAGATCTCCCGCAAGTGCCAGAAGTGCAAACAATGCAGTCCCTCCTTTCGGACAGGATGCTGCAGCCATACTAAAGGTTCCCGGCCAGAATACGCCCACAGAAAATCCACAAAGCCCACATCCCAGCAGCGCCAGCACCGGATTTGGAGACAATGCGGCAAGCAGATAACTCACAATGCACAAAATCCCGCTTGAGAGCATCATTTTTGGCAATGAGATCCGCTCACTCATCTTCGCATAGAGCAGTCTTGAACTTCCCATCAACAGTGCAAAAAGACATGGTCCCGCCAGGTCCCCGACTGCCTTTTCTACATGCAGCCCTGATTCTGCAAATGCTGACGCCCACTGGGACATTCCCTGTTCAGATGCCCCTGCACAGATCATCAGCAGTACCAACACCCAGAAAATTTTCATTTTAAATAATTCTCGCACAGGAATTCCCTCAACGTCTTCCTCTTCTGCCTGAATCGGTACCATTCCAAAATATACTGCATTCAACGCCGGAAGGATTGCCCAGATCACAGCCAGTATCCTCCAGTTCTCAATCCCCGCAATGGCAAAAAATGCAGTCGAGATCAGAATCACGCCTACATGCCCCCAACAGTAAAAAGAATGCAGAAGACTCATCGCAGCAGCCTTTCGCTCTGTCGGACAAGATTCTACAATCGGACTGATCAGCACCTCGATCAATCCGCCTCCAATTGCATAACAAAATACTGCCAGAAGCAGTCCTGCATACGCATCCGGAAAAACGGACGGAAACACTGCCAGTCCCACCAGGCCAACTGCTCCGAAAATATGTGCTGCCACCACACTGTTGCGGTATCCGATCTTGTCCACATATTTTGCGGCCAGCAGATCCACGATCAACTGCACCCCAAAATTAAAGGATACCAAAAGTGCGATCTTATCCAGCGAAATCTCATATGTACTCTGAAATGTCAGAAACAGAAGCGGTGCAAAATTGTTCACGATTGCCTGGGTAATATAGCCAAGGTAACAGGCATTCAATGTATGATTATAGTTTTTTCTGATGTTCATGTCCCTCATCCCTCATTTTTTCATATCAAAAGAGAGTATACCATACATATTTCGTATCGTATACTCTCTTTTTTGTACATTTTTCTATATTTCTCTTCTATCTTGCTCTTTTGAAGCTGATCGTTTTTACACTGCTGCACAGGCAGTTTCCAGGATATCTTCCAGTGCGTTTTTGCTGCTTGTATGGCAGCGGATGATCTCTGCATTGCAGCGGCCTGCTTCTTCCACTGCACACCGCACCATTTTGTGCGAAACAGTGTTTGTGAATAAAACGACCAGATCCGGAGTTCCTATCTTTTTGGACAGATTTCCTGACATCTGTGTGAACACTTTTGCTTTACACTGATATTTCTGACATACTTTTTTATACTGACAGACCATTCGGTCATGTCCTCCGATAATAACAATACTCATACGCACCTCCTGAATTTTCCTGTGTGTTCCCATTTGTTAGTTGTAACTAACCTTGGTTTTATTCTATAGGAACTATTTCAAAAAATCAAGAGGGTTATTATCGATTTTTTCTCAATAACTAGTTTTCATCCAGTAAGTTTTTCATATTGGTCAGGCTGATCGTCAGCGTAGACATATTATGAAGCAGTGCAGACGTCGTAGGCTGCAGGATTCCTGTGACTCCAAGCAGTATCAAAGTAGCATTGATCCCGACAATGCTTCTGTAATTTTTCTGGATACGCCGCATCAGCGCCTCGCTTAATCTTCTCAACATTACGATTTCCCACAAGTTTTCTGCCGAGATTGTGATATCCGCAATTTCCTGTGCGATCTGCGCACCGTCACGAATTGCAATTCCCACATTTGCTGCCGACAATGCCGGAGAATCGTTGATCCCGTCGCCGATCATAATCACCGTACGGCCGGATGCGCACTCCTGTTCCACAAATTTTGCCTTATCCTCAGGCAGCACTTCTGAATAATATGCATCCACACCAACTCTTCTCGCCACAGAAGCAGCTGTTTTTTCACTGTCTCCTGTCATCATCACGACTTTCTCAAGCCCTGTTGCCTTCAAAGCACGCACTACATCTGCCGCTTCTTTGCGCAGCGGATCTTCAATACATACAACTGCAGCAAGCTCATGCTCAATGGCAAGATAGAGCAGAGAACATTCTTCCGGAAGTGTTTCAAACTGTCGGATCCACGGTTCTCTGACCGAGCATTTTTCATCTTCGAATACAAAATGATGACTTCCGATCACCACGCGTTTTCCTTCGATCGTGGAGGAAATTCCATGTGCAACAATATAATTGACCTTGCTGTGCATCTCTTCATGCTCCAGCCCTCTTTTTCTGGCGGCTTCCACAACAGCCTTTGCCATGGAATGTGGAAAATGTTCCTCCAGACAGGCCGCCATTCTCAGCAGCTCATCCTCACTCTGCTCACAGAAAGAAACCACCTTTCGTACCGTCGGTCGCGCCTCTGTGAGTGTCCCCGTCTTATCGAACACGATCGTTGTGGCATTTGCAGCAGCTTCCATATATTTTCCGCCTTTTACGGTAATATTATGTGCGCCCGCCTCCCGGATCGCAGACAGTACCGAAATTGGAATCGCCAGCTTGAGTGCACACGAAAAATCTACCATCAGTACTGCCAGTGCCTTGGTCACATCTCTTGTCAGCAGCCAGGTCAGAATCGTTCCTGCCAGTGTATACGGAACCAGTTGATCTGCCAGATGTTCTGCATGACTTTCCAGATTTGATTTCAATTTTTCAGACTCTTCGATCATGGTCACGATTTTTTCAAAACGGGTTGCTTTGCTCACCGCTTTCACGCAGATGATCAGTTCTCCTTCTTCTACAACAGTTCCTGCATATACATAGCTTTCCGCTGTCTTTTTCACCGGAACTGCTTCTCCTGTCATAGAGGCCTGATTGACCATTGCCTCACCACGGGATACGACTCCATCAAATGGAATCACATTTCCCATGCGGACTACTACAAGATCTTCCGGTTCAATCTGTTTTGCGGGAACAAGAATCTCCTGTTCCTCTCTTAAAAGCCAGACTTTCCCCACATTCAGGGACATGTCGCGTGCCAGATCTCCGACAGATTTTTTATGTGTCCATTCCTCCAGCAATTCTCCGATGCCGAGCAGGAACATGATCGAACTTGCGGTATTCATATCTCTGCGCAGGATGGAAACACCGATCGCAGTTGCATCCAGAGCCGCCACTTCCAGTCTGCCTTTTTTCAGACTCGCGATCCCCTGCTGCAGATATTTCAGAGAACGGACACCTGTCCAGACCGCCCGTACCGGTGCCGGTATCAGAAGCTTCCCACCAAAACGCATCACGACTTTCATGAGCAGTTTTTCCTGATATTCTGCGTTCATCTGCCTTCCGGAATGCTCAGTCAGCCCCTCCGGCACTGTCACCCGATCATACCCAAACTTCTGCAGTGCCTTGATGATTTCCCGCCGGTCCTTTTCATAATAGATCACCGCATCCTGTGTTCTTTCATATACTTTTGCTTTTGTCACATTTTCCAGGTTTACGAGATAATACAGCAGAATATCCGCCTCTTCAAACGTCATTTTCGGCTGCACCATATGCACCCGTATTCTTCCCGGTATTTCATGCTTAATTATAAACTTCAATCAAATCCCTCTTTTTATCTTATGCCTCTTCTGCAAAATCTGTGTTGTCTGCCACTGTCTCTTCTGTTACTTCTTCTGCTTCCTGCTCCAGAGCTGCTTCTTTTGCTGCTCTCTCTTCATTGATCTGTTTTGCTTCCGCCAGAATATCTTCTGCATTTTCCTGTACAGTGGATGCTGTCTTCATAACAGAATCTTTTGCACGAAGCACTGCAGCTGTACAATTTGTATACACTTTTTTTGCATCTTTGCTTGACAACAGCTTCACTCCTGCTGTTCCGAATAAAACACCACCTGCAAAAATCCCTAATTTTTTCATTTTAAATACATCTAACATCTTTTCTTCCTCCTGTAAACTGATTCTCTTTTTCTATCTTACTTATGTTTGTAACCGGTATAAAATACCATTACTGCGCAGCATACTGTTGCCCACGCCCAAAATCGGTGTTGTTTCATCTGTTTCCCTTCTTTCTACAATCCATCGATCACTTGTACTTTCTGGTTACATTACACTCATTCTAGAACCCTGATTTTCATTCGTCAATCAAAAATCCGATTATCGATAAATTTTATCAATTTTTCTATCAAAAAAGTGTGGTACCACAGTGCATTTTTTCAAGATTTTACACTCTGCTGATACCACACTTTTCATTCTGCTCTTATTTACTCGGATTTCTTTGTCTGTTCCACTTCACTATGACATCCGCTGCAGCTTCCGCCGCATCCGGAGCACCCTGCACATCCGCCTTTTTTCCGATCACGAATCGTCGCACGGATTGAAAACGAAACAATTACAATTAAAATGATCAAAATAATACATGTTGCTGCATTCACGATTATCACCTTCTAAATTTCTTTTTTATATATTGTATCAGACTCGAGATTCCAATGCCAACTAAATAAAGAAGTATTACAAACAATACCGCGTATCCCATAGATACTACCGATTTTATTCCGCCCATTTTTTCTCCTTTAGGCTTCTGCCACAGAACGTTTTACACTCACTGCTTTTCCTTTATATGGATCTTTTCTGAATAACAGATATAAGACAACTGCCAGCAGCAGGATTGCAACTACTGTAGATGCTCCAAATGTAAGCGCACCTGTCGCAACACCACTGATCTGATATACCATAAATGTTACTACGTATGCAAATACATTCTGGAACAGGATTGCAAACCAGAACCATTTTCTGTCATTGAGTTCCTTTGCCATGGTAGCGATCGCTGCCAGACACGGTGAATCCAAAAGGTTAAAGAGTAGGAAACTGAATCCGGCTGCCGCTGACGGGAACCATGTTGCGACACCGTGTGCTACAACTGCCGGGTCTTCTGTATCTCCGGCTACATTTGCCAGAACTCCCATTGTCGTTACGATTGCTTCTTTTGCTGAGAATCCGGAAAGAGAAGCTGCCACCGGCTGCCATTTTCCAAATCCAAGCGGTGTAAAGATCACTGCGATCACACTTCCGATGGATGCCAGAATACTGTCTGCAGAATCCTCTACTGCCCCAAAGCTTCCATCTATAAATCCATATCCTCCAAGGAACCACATTACGATACAAGCTAGCAGCAGGATCGTTCCGGCTTTTCTGATAAATCCTTTGAGTCTTTCCCATGTATGGAGCAGTACTGTCTTCGCCTGTGGAAGGTGGTATGCCGGAAGCTCCATTACAAACGGTGCCGCATCTCCGTGGAACGGTTTTGTCTTTTTCAGAATAATTGCGGAAACCAGCACTGTCGCAACACCAATCACGTACATGATAAATGTCAGGGATCCTGCCGGAAATCCTGTCGCCTCTGAACCGATCACACCAGCCATCAAAGCGATAACCGGAAGCTTTGCACCACAAGGTACAAATGTAGATGTCATGATCGTCAGTCGTCTGTCATTGTCATTCTCAATCGTCTTGGATGCCATAATTCCAGGAATTCCACATCCGGATGAAATCAAAAGTGGAATAAAACTCTTTCCTGAAAGTCCGAATTTACGGAAAATACGGTCCATGACAAAGGCAACTCTGACCATATATCCACAGTCTTCCAGAATAGAGAGCAATACAAACAAAATCGCCATCTGCGGAAGGAATCCAAGTACTGCACCCAGTCCACCGATAATTCCGTTTACGATCAGATCTTCCAGAAATGCTGCTGTACCGATCGCCTGCAGTCCGGATGCCGCCGCATCCTGAATCGCTACTACCAGTACATCATTGGTCCAGTCCGTCACATAAGTTCCAATGGTCATTACTGCAATCGCATATACAACATACATCACGCCAAGAAAGATTGGAAGTCCCAGTATCCTGTTTGTCACAATCTGGTCGATTTTATCTGAAGTCGAGAGTTTTTCTTTTGGCTTCTTTACACATTTTTCTACTACATATGTGATTGCCTCATAACGCTCATTTGTAATAATAGATTCTGTGTCATCATCCAGCCTTTCTTCCAGTTTGGCAGCGATTTTTTCTACTTGATTCTGTACAGATGCAGTCAGTTTTAACTGCTCCAGTACTTTCGCATCGCGCTCCAGCAGCTTGATCGCATACCATCTTTTCTGTTCTTCTAAAACGGATGACGGCAACTGTCCTTCCATCTCGGAAACAGCCGCTTCGGTATCCTTTGAAAACTTTATTTCTCCTGAAACAATGCTTTCTTTTTTCGCTGCTGTGACAGCCTCTTTCACTACTTCGCGAATTCCGGTTCCCTTTAAGGCTGAAGTTTTGACTACTTTACATCCCAGTTCTTTTTCCAACGCTTTTGTATCGATGCTGATTTTATTCTTTTCCAGCAGATCCGCCATATTCAGCGCAATTACAACCGGAATTCCAAGCTCTAAAAGCTGTGTTGTCAGATACAGATTTCGTTCAATGTTTGTGGCATCCACCAGATTGATGATCGCTTCCGGCTTTTCTTTTAATAAATAGTCACGGCTTACCACTTCCTCCAGTGTATATGGAGACAAAGAGTAAATTCCCGGAAGGTCTGTTACAATTACATCCTTATTTTCCTTACATTTTCCTTCTTTCTTTTCCACCGTAACTCCCGGCCAGTTTCCAACATACTGATTGGCACCTGTCAGAGCATTGAACATCGTCGTTTTTCCGCAGTTTGGATTTCCTGCCAAAGCAATTTTAATCGCCATCACTCTCTCCCTTTCCTTTCTTTACTCCATCTCAATACAGTCCGCATCGTCTTTTCGCAAAGACAATTCATATCCGCGGATCGTGATCTCGACCGGATCACCAAGTGGAGCCACCTTGCGTACATAAACCTGGCTGCCTTTTGTAATTCCCATATCCATGATACGGCGTTTTAAGGCCCCCTCGCCATGAAGTCGTTTCACTTTTGCAGTCTCACCCACGGCAATATTTCGCAATGTCTTCATTTTCCCTCTTCCTCCTTTAGACCATGATCTTGTTTGCCATCTCTTTGCTGATCGCGACTCTGGAATCTTTGATGCTTACGATCAGATTTCCATTTAACTGAGAAATCACCCGCACTTCTCCTCCGGCTACAAATCCAAGAGTTTCCAGGTGACGTTTCACTTCACTGTTTCCTCCGACTTTCTTAATATAATTGATTTCGTTTGCTGCTGCCATCGTCAAAGGCATCATAATCTCTCCCTTCCAATCACTACTAACTTTTATATTTTAAAACTATTATACGTTAGGCATTTCTAACAATATTCAGTTTACTCTTATCCCTTTCATTTGTCAATCTCTTTTTTATGTTTTCTCTCAGATCATGCCCTTCATGCACTGTTCCGGATTAAAAGAAATAGATACCACTTTCCGGTCATGAAGATATCCGCATGCCTGCAGCCCCTCTTCTACGATAGCTTTCCATTTCTGGGGAGAAATCCGGCACACGCTTTCATCATCCAACACAACAACGCAGGCATCTTCTTTCGGACAAGCTCCGGGACATTCTACTTTATACATGTTTCTTCTGCTGATCGCTCCGATTTCTTCCAGCATATTTATTATTCTGTATACCGTGGCAATCCCAATCTTCTCATCCATTCTGACAGCTTTATAATAAATTTCTTTACAGCTGGAGCACTCATTTTCTAAAATGATGTCAATGAGCGCCAATCTTTGCTTTGTAATCCTGCATCCCTGCTCTTTCAATCTCTGCAAAATCATCTCTCTTTGCATTTTCACATCATTCACAGTCCGCTCCCCTTTCCTTTTGAATCTGTTACTGACTATTTTTTCTCATTAGTTAGTATATTCTAACATTCATAAGTTGTCAATAACATTATAGTGTTTGCCGTCTCTTCTAAAATATGATATACTAAAGACAATTTAACGAGAAACGAGGTGCATACATTGAAGACAAACGAATCTGCAGAAAATTATCTGGAAACGATTCTGATCTTAAGTCAGAAACGTCCGGTTGTACGCTCTGTTGATATCGCTGAAGAACTGGGATTCAAAAAATCCAGCGTCAGTGTTGCCATGAAGAATCTTCGTGAGAAAGAACATATCACGGTTACGAAGGAAGGATTTATCTATCTTACCGAATCAGGAAAAGCCATTGCCGATATGATTTATGAGCGTCACAAGCTTCTGACTGCATGGCTGACACAACTTGGGGTAGATGAAGCTATTGCCGCAGAAGATGCCTGCCGCATGGAACACATCATCAGCAAAGAAAGTTTTGAAGCGATCAAAAATCATATTGAATCACACAGCAGACCATAAAAAAACATCTGTGAAGAACTTTATTTTTTGTTCTCCACAGATGTTTTTTAGTATACCGTCATTGCATATTTCCCTGTCTGATCATAAATTTCCTCTACCCGCTCAAGAGATTCCTCTACTTTCCCCTTCAGGGGATCAAACAACGTCACGCTTTGCTTTTCCAGATTGTATCCACCAAGCACCACACAGTGTTCATTCCAGTACCATCGATATGAATCCCCTCCATACTCTACACTCTGGCTCGAAAAATAGGGATCTTCCAGATCTGATGTCAGCCACAAAAGCACCGGATTTCCAGCTGCCACATACGGAAACAGCTCCTCCAGACTCAGCTTGCTGACATCATACGCTGTATGCTGCTGATATCGCTGTTTCAAAAAGCGGTTTGCCGTATTTACAAGTCCTGGCGGATAGATGCCCACTCCTCCATACGTAGAGGGATCTCCCACATACCCGGATGCATAGTTGTCCCGATTGTAGATCAGATATTCTTCTGCAATCGTGGTTTTTTCGATTGGATATCCTTTCTGTTTCAAAACCATGGTCAGCGCAACACTTTCACACCCGGTCGGTAGTTCCGGCTTCTGCAGGATCACTTCCATTTCGATCTGTGCCTGCTTGGGCAGCTCTCGTCTTTTTTCTTCGATCTTTTTTTCTGCGATTTCTGTCTGCGTCTGTTTCTGGATCACCAGCTGTCTGGCAGACGCCTCCTGCGCTTCTTCTTTTTCCTGCGCTTTTTTCTCACATCCGGTCATAAAAAGTGCTATCGCAAATAGTACCAGAATCAATCCAGCCATATTCTTTTTCATAATCTGTCCTTTCTTTTTACAGATATTGTGTCCAGATTTCCAAAAAGAACTTATGCGACAGCACCTAAATCCTAATTTTCAGTTTTTCCCAGTCGTTTGTACATGGTCTTTTGTACCGCATTCAAAATGTTTTCATATCCGGTACAGCGGCACAGGTGTCCGGATAAAAGTTTCCGTAATTCTTCTCTTGTATATTCTTTGCCTGACTCTAAAATCTCCACTGCACTCATGATCACTCCCGGTGTGCAGAATCCGCATTGTACCGCAGTCTCATCAATAAACGCCTGCTGGATATCTGACAACTCTCCATTCGGTCCCAGAAGGCTCTCCAGTGTCCGGATATTTTTCCCGTCTGCCCATACTGCCAGATAAATACAGGAGTTAAAACACTCGCCGTCAATGATCACATTACAGGCTCCGCATTCTCCGACTTCACAGCCTTTTTTTACACTGGTCAGCCGATAATCATTTCTCAGCATATCCGTCAGTGATGCGCGGACATCCACCATGGTCTCCCTGTATTCTCCGTTGATGGTGCATTTTACCAATTTATACTGCTTCTCACTCATGGATGACACCTCCTGTCCTGACAATCGCCTCTTTTAAAGCGCGCTGACATAAAACTCTTGCGATATGCTCCCGAAATGCCTTGCTGGCTCTCCAACTGTCTCTTGGATGGATATCAAAAAGCACCTGCTCTGCAATCTCCTCCAGTATCCGTGCAGATACTTCTTTTCCTCGTCCTGCCTCTTCTGCATGGACTGCACGCATCGGGATCGGTCCCGCCACACCATACGCAATCCTGACATCCTCTATCACCGTCTTATCTTCTGAAAGCTTTACATTGGCAGAACATCCGAGGGTTGCGATATCCATGGCGTTTCTCATGGCATATTTAATATAATGTCCCCGGTATCCCTGATATGATTGTTTTGGAATCAAAATCCCGGTCTGAAGCTCTCCCTGTCTTATATCCACTTTTCCGGCTTTGATATAAAACTCTCGGATGGGAAGTCTTCTGATGCCTTCCGGGCCTGTCAGTTCTATGATCGCATCCAACGCAAACAGCGTAGATGCCGAATCTGCGGAAGTCACACCATTACATGTGTTTCCTCCGATAGTCCCGATATTGCGGATCTGAGGACCTCCCACCATATCCACCGCTTCCCCAAGGACGGGAATATATTTCTGGATGAGTTCATTTTTTGTGATATGGGAAAAACTGGTGAGTGATCCGATTCTGAGCGTCTCATCTTCTTCCAGACTCACTCCTCTTAATTCATCCAGCCCATAAATACTGACAAGTTCCACTCCTGCCCGCTTTCCCTCACGGATCTGGACCAGCACATCACTTCCCCCTGCAATGATCTGTGCCTGCGGATGCTCTGTCAGAAGGCGGATGGCATCCTGTACATTTTCTGCTTCATAGAGCGCTTTGATATCATACATATTCGTTCACGACCTTTCCCCATTAAATCAATCCGTCTTCCCGGAATTTTGCAAACAGCCTGTGCGGATTCAGCGGAAGCTCATTGAGCCCGGATCCGGTTGCATTTAAAATCGCATTGCGGATTGCCGGCGCAACCGAACATACCGGCGGTTCTCCGAGAGCTTTCGTTCCGTAAGCACTGGTGGGCTCATAATTTTCCACAAACTCCCCGTGCAGATCGGGATGATCTTCAAATGTCGCCATCTTATAGTCCAGAAGATTATTGTTCAAAGGTTTTCCCGTTTTCTCATCAAATTTCAGCTCTTCGGAAAGTCCGAATCCAATTCCCATACTCATGCCTCCATGCACCTGCGCTTCCGCCAGCGCCGGATTGATCAGCCTTCCGCAGTCATGTACATTGACGATATTCGTCAGTGTGGCCCGGCATCCCGGAATATCTACCTCTACTTCCGCAAAGGTACAGCCGAAAGAGTAGGCATTATTTTTGATCTGATAGGTACTCTCTGCCGTGAGATGTCCGCAGTTAGTCAGGCTGTAGAGTTTTTCTGTTGCCAGCTCACCCAATGACATCAGAACACTGCCGTCTGTCGTACGCACAATGTTTCCATCTATAATATCCAGATTTTCTTTCATCTGCCGCGTCATCTCCACTGCCGTATCCAAAACATGACTTTTTAACAGCTCTGCTGTCTGCCGAATGGAAAATCCAGCCATATAGGTCTGCCTGGACGCATAGGCTCCAAGACCAAACGGTGTGATATCCGTATCCTGCATGGTCATCACATGAACCATATCAAACGGAATCCCCAGTGTCTCTGCCGCCATCTGCGCAAATGCAGTATCTGCGCCCTGTCCAATCTCCGTCTCCCCTACCTGCACCTGAATCGAACCGTCCTGATTCATGACCATACGGCAGGAGGATGTCTCCAGAGAAATCGGCCAGACACCGGTATTGTACCAGAATGCCGCCATTCCGATTCCTTTGCGGATATCCCCGGTTTGTTGTGCATATTCTCTACGTTTTCGCTCATAATCTACACTGACACTGCCTTTTTCCATGCATTCCCTGAAGGTATCATAATAATTGACATTTTTTGAAAATCCATCCGTATATCCTTTTGGCATCAGATATTTCCAGCGATATTCATACGGTGGAATCCCCAGTTTCACCGCAATGTCATCCGTATGGCTTTCCATCGCAAACATCGCCTGCGGAATTCCATAGCCGCGCATAGCTCCGGATACCGGTTTGTTGGTAAATACCGTGTACACATCTCCCTCAAAGTTCTCACACGGATACAGCTGCGGGAAAGATCCAAGAGCCTTTGCTCCAATGCTGTGTCCATGAGATGCATACGCCCCCTGATCGGAAAAGCACTCCGCTTTTCTTGCAGCGATCTCACCATTTGGACGCACATAAGAGATCAGATGTGTCCTGATAGCATGGCGTACCCGGTTACATACAAACGTTTCTTCCCGTGACACATCCAGCTTTACAAGCCGCCCGCCGACTGTCTGTGACAGATATGCACACAATGGTTCATATAGAATGTCCTGCTTGTTTCCAAAACCGCCTCCTATGTATGGCTTGATCACTCGCACATTTCCCCATGGGATTCCAAGCGCCTGCCCGACAACCCGCCTGCAGATATGAGGAATCTGCGTAGAAGAGACGATCACGTACCTGCCCTGTTCCATATACGCATAACAGATAAAATTCTCGATATGACAATGCTGCACGGTCGGTGTCTGATACCAGCCCTCCACTTTGATCAGCCCCGGCTCTTCTTTTGCTTTTTCAAAATCCCCTTTGTGGATCGAAGTGTGTTTCAATACATTTCCCGGATAGTTTTCATGAAGCTGCGGAGCGTCCTCTTCCATTGCCTTTTGTACATCCAGCACAAACGGAAGGGGATCATACTCCACCTTGATCAGCCGCAGCGCCTGAGCTGCTGCCACTTCATTCTCCGCAACAACTGCTGCCACATCATCCCCGTAAAACCGCACATGCTCCGTTAAAAGCAGGCGGTCTTTGACATCCTGATGTGCAGGATCCGTAGACCACGGATGTCCCGCGGTCGGGAAATAATATTTCGGCACATCAAAGCAAGTCACGATCTTTACAACCCCGGGAAGTTTTTGCGCCTCACTGGTATCCACTGATCTTACGATTCCATGAGCGATATCCGCATGCAGTACCCGCGCAATATAAGCGCTTTTATCACACAGATCCTCCGTATATTTTGCCCGTCCGGTCACTTTTTCCAAAGCATCCACTCTCGTTACACTCTTGCCGACCACATGTTCTCTTTCCTCCATGATACGTCACCTCCGCAATTTATTTTGACATTCCCTATTTTTATTACAGACAGATTTCTCTGCCTCGCACGTATTTCGCACGCACTTCTCTCTCATCTGCCAGATAAATCATTCTCTCCAGACGTGCTCTCACATCCAGATTTTGCGAATGCACAATTCTTGTGTCATCCAGGACAACTGCATCCAGTTCAAATCCCGGTTCAAAGCTTCCCACATTTCCAAAGAATTCACCGCCGCCTTTTGTGGCAATGTAAAATACTTCCTCCAATGTCAGTGGTTTTAACCTGTCATCCTGCATCCTCCAGCGCAGCTTGGAAGCCTGGATTGCAAGCGCCATTGCTTTGAACAGATTTTCTGTGGAGCCCCCTGCCACATCACTTCCAATTCCCACATGCATTCCTTCCTCCAGGAATGTCCGAACCGGCGCCACCCCCGATGACAAGTTCATATTGGATTCCGGACAATGGGCGATAAATACTCCGTTTTCTTTCATTCGCTGCCGCTCTTCTTTTCCGGAATACACACAGTGCGCCATTACGGTTTTGCAGTCTGCCCCAAACAATCCGAATCTGTCATAAGCATCCCCGTAAAACTCCGACCACGGGCAAAGCTCCTTCACCCAGGCAATCTCTCCCGGATTTTCTGATAAGTGTGACTGTACCGGAATCTGGTAATACATCTGAATTTTCTTTAAATTCTCCATCAGTTCATCACTGCAGCTCGGTGTAAACCTTGGCGTCAGGATCGGCATGGTATTCTGATATTTTTTATGCAATACATCCTTGATCCATTCCACTGTCTGAATCCCTGATTCTTCTGCCGATTCCTCTCTGAGATAATCCGGACAGTTGCGATCCATATTCACTTTTCCCACATACGTCACCAGTCCGCTTTGTTCCAGCTGATCCATTAAAAGCAGTGTGGCGTCTCTGTGGATCGTTCCAAAAATACATGCTCTTGTCGTTGCACTTCTCTTTAGATTGTCAGTAAAGATACGATATGCACGCCGGGCATACTCCAGATCCTGATATTTTGCCTCCTCCGGAAACGTATTCGTCTCCAGCCATTCCAAAAGCTCCATATCCATTCCCATTGCCCGGAATGTATACTGCGGAGCATGCACATGCAGATCTGTCAGTCCCGGAATAATCAGACACTCCCCATAATCAGATACAGATACCTGTGCATATTCTGGAGGCACTTTCTCAAAAACCCCCTTGACCAGACCGCTTTCGCTGATCAGATAGTGATCCTTTAAGATCCTTAGTTCATCTTTATTTTTGCTGTATACAATATTCCCTTTTAATATAAAAACAGGTTCATTCATTGACTGACCTCCTACTCTTTCCGCCCGACTACAGACCGGGACTTTCCCATCCCACTCTGCTTATAGTCAGCTGTTTGCGGCAGCTGGTAGATACGTCCAACCAATTATGAACCTATATAAGCACCATTTTATGCAATTCGCACAATTATTGCTTTCACTATGTTAAATTTATATTAACATTCCCTATTTTGAATGTCAACAGCTCTTCCATGAAAAATGAATCCGGTATACGAAGTTACTGTGAACAGTAACGGATACTAAACTCGTTCCAGCATTACTTCAATCCGTCCGCCGCAGACCATCCCTTCCTCTTCTGCAGCTTCCCTTGTCATATCCACCATACAAATCTGAAACCGCACTTTTTCTTCCCGCATCATCAGCAGTGCTTTTGTGATCACATCACTTTCCGCGCATCCGCCTCCGATCGTGTCGATCATTGTTCCATCCTCCAGGATCAGCATTTTTGTTCCCACGCCTCTCGGTGCAGATCCTTTTCTGGAAATGATCGTTGCAAGTACTTTTTTCTGCTTTTTACAGTCCTCATCACACAGCGCCTCCAACAATTCTTTGGAATATCCGCATCCTTCTGCTTTTTCATGTTTCACCTGAATGATTTCTGCCATAACAGACACCGCAATTTCTTCCGGTGTCTCAGCGCCGATCTTCAGACCAATCGGTGTGTACACCTCATCCAGCTTCTCACGTTCATGTCCCTGCTCAAAAAGCTCTTCTTTGACGATCGCCACTCTGCGGCGGCTGCCCATCATTCCAATATAAGCATTTGGCTTCTCTACGATTGCTCCCAGACACACTTCATCATACCGGTGTCCTCTTGTCACAATAATAAAATATGTATCTTCTCCTCCTGATATGCTTTCAAGTCCATGCTCAAAAGAATCGCAGATCACCACATCCGCGCCTGCCACTCTTGCATTGTCCGCAAATTTGGGACGATCCTCAAGAACCGTCACCTGAAATCCCAGCATTTTCCCCATCCGGATCATAGGTATGGACACATGACCGCCTCCGCAGATCACCAGCCTGGGCTGAGAACCTGCACACTCACAAAACACTGCATGTCCCTCATATTGCTCCACCGGCTCTGTCACAAGTAATTTCTTTCCTGCCGATTCTCCCTCTAATACTGTCATAACAACACAGGAACCTCTCTGCATTTTTTCTGCGAGAGAATTATAAAATTCACTCATCCTTTCACGCTCCTTTTTCATTACCCTTTCCCGAACCCGCAATTTGGAAACGTACACACCTCGCAGGACAGACACAGTCCTCCTTCTCCGAGTCTGTAAAAATCCTGATCCTGCAGCCGTTCTCCTGCCACCAGTCTTGGCAGTACCAGATCGAAGATTGTACGCCTTGCATACATCACGCAGCCCGGCAGGCCCATGATCGGAATCTCACCTTTATAGGCCAGCATAAACATCGCACCAGGCAAAACCGGGGCGCCATATGTGATCACTTCATCGGAAGCATTGCGGATTGCAAGCGGTGTCTTATCATCTGGATCAACACTCATTCCTCCGGTACACACAACCATCTGCGCACCTTTTTTGATCCAGTCATTGACTGCCTCTGTCACCATATCCGGTTCATCATTGCAGATTGTATTTCCAAGCACTTCTACTCCATATTCTTCCAGCTTCTGCCGGACCACCGGAGTAAATTTATCCTGAATCCTTCCGTGATATACTTCACTTCCGGTTGTCACGATCGCTGCTTTTTTCTTCTGAAACGGAAGGAGCGCAAAAACAGGCGTCTCTCCTGCTATCTCCTTTACCTGTTTCATTTTTTCTTCTTCGATCACCAGAGGGATCACACGCATTCCTGCGATCTTATCGCCCTTTTTCACCGGAAAATTTCCGTGTCGGGAAGAAATACACATCTGTCCCATGGCATTGATTCTACACAGTTTCTCCTTGTCCACTTTCAGAACCCCGTCACACTGTGCCATCAGCTCGATTTTTCCTTCTTTTGGCTTTGACGCATCCATCTGTGCATTCTGGCACACACTGCGCAGGATCTCTGCCGCCTCATCTTCATGAAGCATCCCTTCTTGTTTTTCCCACACATACAGATGCTCTTTTCCAACGGAAAGGAGAACCGGAATATCCTCCTTGGTCACTACATGTCCTTTTCTAAAAACCGCATCTTTTACTACCCCCGGGATGATCTGCGTAATATCATGGCAAAGCACACAGCCCACTGCATCCTCGGTCTTGATCAGTTTCATACTTCTAAACACCTCTCTTTTCAATGCTTATAGGGAAATCTTCTCCAGATCACGCATCCACACTTGGGCACACGCATCGCTTGGCATTCTCCAGTCTCCTCTTGGTGAGAGTGCCACTGTTCCGATCTTCGGTCCGTCCGGCAGACAGGAGCGCTTAAACTGTTGGTTGAAAAATCGTCTGCAGAATGTTGTCAGCCATTTTAAAATTGTTTCTTTCTCATATACCCCTTCAAATGTCTGCACTGCAAGCCGATAGATCTTACCCGGCTCATATCCGAACCGCAGCATGAAATACAAATAAAAATCATGCAGCTCATATGGTCCCACCAGATCCTCAGTCTTTTGTGCGATATCCCCGTCTTTTGGAGGAAGAAGTTCCGGACTGACCGGCGTATCCAGTACATCATAAAGGACTTCCTGCAATTTGGGATCCGCAGTCACGTCTGCCGCATATTTGACAAGATGTCGCACCAGCGTCTTCGGTACAGAAGCATTCACTCCGTACATCGACATATGATCTCCATTGTAGGTTGCCCATCCAAGCGCCAGTTCTGACATATCTCCGGTTCCGATGACCATTCCGTTTGTCGCATTTGCAATATCCATCAATACCTGCGTACGCTCTCTCGCCTGCGCATTCTCATACGTTACACTGTGGTCTTTCGGATCATGTCCGATATCCTGAAAATGAAGACTTACGGAATCTGCAATTTTCACTTCCCGCAGCGTCGCTCCGAGCTGTTCTGCCATTTTGCAGGCATTCCGATACGTTCTGTCCGTTGTTCCAAAGCAAGGCATGGTGATCGCAAGAATCTCTTTTTTATCTTTTCCGATCATGTCAAACGCTTTTGCTGTCACAATCAATGCCAATGTGGAATCCAGTCCGCCCGAAATACCAACTACCGCCGTGTTTGCGTGGGTATGGAGCAGACGTTTTTTGAGCCCCATTGCCTGGATTGTCAAAATCTCTTCGCATCGCAGAGCACGTTCTTTTTCATCCTGCGGCACGAACGGCTTTTTCGGAAACTCTCTTGTCAGTTTTGTCTCGCACACATCCAGAGGAAATGAGATTCTTGGCAGCACTTTCTCTTTTGCCATCGTAAATGTCGTGTTTTTCCGACGCTCACCAACAATCCTTTTGATATCCAGTTCTGTATAAATGATCTGATTTTCAAATCGCTTTGCCTCTGCCAGGATACTGCCGTTTTCTGCGATCAGATTGTGTCCTCCAAACACAAGATCCATCGTGGATTCCCCTTCGCCTGCATTTGCATAAATATATCCCGCGATCAGTCTCGCTGACTGTCCCTTGATAAGCTCCCGTCTGTAGCTGTCTTTTCCGATCGTCTCATCACTTGCCGAACAGTTGACGATCACGGTTGCACCTTCCATTGCCGCACGGATGCTCGGCGGAATCGGCGACCACACATCCTCACAGATTTCCGACGATACGATCAGCTCTTCCATAGAGGATGCCTGAAACAAAAGCCCCGGACCAAACGGCACTTTTTTACCGTTAAACAGGATTTCTCCCGGCACATCCGGCCCTGCCGTAAACTGACGCATCTCATAGAACTCACCATAGTTCGGAAGAAATGTCTTTGTCGTCAGTCCCAGGATTTCTCCCCTGCAAAGAGCTGCTGCCACATTGTAGAGCTTTGCATCCACCACAAGCGGCACGCCCACAAACACAAGCATGTCCTTCTCTCTTGTAAACTCTGTGATTTCAAGCAGTGCCTGTTTTGCTGCCTGCAAAAGTACATCCTGTGTAAACAGATCCCCGCATGTATATCCTGTGACACACAATTCTGGAAATACCACGATCTTTGCCTGATTGTTCTGTGCTTCTTCAATGGCACTGCATATCTGTTTTGTATTAAACGGCACGTCCGCCACCCGGATATCCGGTGTGGCAGCTGCCACTTTGATAAATCCCTGTTTCATTCTACTGCCTCACTTTCCCTATTTGGACACATCACTTCTATCTGCTTTTTTTCAAAAGTCCCTTCAGCTCGTCTACAGAAAATGTATAGGCGGTATTGCAGAAATGACATTTTACTTCGATATCCTTTCCATCGTCGATCATCTCCTGAATCTCTTTTTCCCCGACACTGATGATTGCTTTTTCAATCCGTTCTTTGGAACAGTTGCAGTCAAATTTTGCAGGAAGTGTATCTGTGATCTCTACATCCAATCCCTCCAGAACGTGGTTCAGCATTTCTTCCGGTGTATGGCCATTGTCGAGCATTGCTGTCACAGACTGAATATTCTTGATGTTTTCTTCCAGCTTGCTGAGCACTTCCTCCTCAATAAACGGCATCACCTGTACGATAAATCCACCTGCGCATCGCACGGTATTGTCCTTTTCCATCAATACTCCCAGGCCAACAGAGGATGGCACCTGCTCTGAAGTTGCAAAATAATAGGTCAGATCTTCTGCAATCTCTCCCGTCTGCAAAATCGTCTGTCCGGAATATGGTTCTTTGAGTCCCATATCCTTGATCACATTTAAAAATCCTGGTCCAAGCGCACCGCCTACATCCAGTTTTCCGTTCTTCGGCGGAAGCATCACATCCGGGTTGTGTACATATCCTTTCACTTCCCCCTTACTGTCTGCTGTCACTGTCATCCCTCCGATCGGACCTCCGCACCGCACCTGCAGCGTCAAAACATCCGTCGGATTCTTCATCATACTTCCCATCATCGCACCTGCTGTAAGAAGTCGTCCAAGTGCTGCTGTCGCAACCGGACTTGTATTATGCCTTGTTCTTGCCTCTTCCACAAGCTCTGTTGTTGATGCCGCAAACGCACGGATCTGCGCATTCGCTGCTGTTGCTCTTACAATATAATCTTTCATCTTATCTCTCCTCGTATAATATCTTTTAGATACATAAATGTACCTCGATAACTTAATAAATATCTGTTCAATAGGCTTAGCAAAGCCCATGATATAATTGTCCCAGTGTCAATCAGGTAATAGTTCTTTTTCTCCTTGTTGAACCAGTAATGGTTGCTTCATAGATAGTCTGTTCCCCTGACATGGACGTTAGCTTCAAACCGGCTGGCTGTTTGCTTAAGTACATGGACGACCATTTAGCAGTATGGTTTCGCATCTGTCCATCTTAAGCTGGATTCTTATATGCGAGGGTGTCGATGCTCCATGATCATGGGTTTTACCAAGCCGATTGAACACTTTATTCTACAACGAAAGAAGGTGATCACAATGAACACTCTTTACGTCGGTATTGATGTAAGCAGCAAATCCAATGTCGTTTACTTAATGCTCCCGAATGGGGATAAGCACAGTAACTTTTCTGTTGCTAATTCTCATGAAGGTTCTACCCAGTTGGTAAAAAGAATTCTTTCTGCTTTAACTTCACATTCCCTTGACACGGTTCTGATCGGTCTTGAAGCAACCTCTGTTTATGGAGACAATCTCGTGTACTTCTTAAGGGAAGATGCCACTCTGGCACCGTTTAACAGAAAGATTCATGTCCTCAATCCTAAGCAAGTGAAAAAGTTTCATGATGCTTACAATGACTTGCCAAAGAATGATTATGTGGACTCTTTTGTTATTGCTGACTGCCTGCGTTTCGGTAGAATCAACAAAGAGGTATATCTGGGAGACTATCGCTACAAAGCACTCCAGAACCTCACACGGGCACGTTTCTTCGCTGTTCAGAATCTTATCAAAGAAAAGCAGCGATTCATGAATGTGCTGTTCAAGAAGTATTCTACGATGACACAGGAGAAGGTATTCAGCGATACCTTCAGCACTACTGCCCTTGCTGTCTACGATGAATTTGATTCCGCAGAAGCACTGGCAAATATGGACTTACATGAGCTTACTGACTTCATCATTGAAAAAGGAAAAAATCGTTTTCCTGATCCGGATGCAGTAGCCAAAGCCATCCAGAAAGCTGCCCGCAGTTCCTACCGTTTGCCCAAAACGGTGAATGATTCTGTCAATCAGGTGCTTTCTATATCCATAACCTCCATGAAGGCATTGGAATCTCAGATCAAAGAGTTCGATAAAGCTATCAAAGCCCAGATGGAACTCTTGCCAAATGTATTGATATCCATTCCAGGTATTGGACCTGTATATTCAGCCGGAATCATGGCTGAAATTGGTGATATCAATCGTTTTGATAATCAGGCTGCACTTGCTAAATATGCAGGTCTTGCCTGGAAGCAACACCAGTCAGGTAGTTTTGAAGCCGAAGTTACAAGGCTCATTCCTTCCGGCAACCGATTTTTAAAGTATTATCTGTATGAAGCTGCATTTTCTCTTGTAAGATGCGACAAAGAATACAGCGACTTCTACCACCTCAAATATAAAGAGGTGAACAGATGCCAACACAAACGTGCACTCGCATTAACTGCCCGTAAATTTGTGCGTTTAGTCTTTCGACTGCTGAAAGACAATCGCCTATATGTTCCAGCAAAGTAGATTCCATCTGCTTGCTGATGAGCTATGCCCTGCTCATTTTTTTATTTGGTCGACAGGGCTTAGGTGGGTGTTTTTTGTCTTCATGAGATTTATACAAAAATATATGATTTTTTTATTATCTATCTCTTGACATCACACCGCTGGACTATTTCTTCTATTATAATGATTCTATTCTGCTTTTTTCACAGGTACCTTTCCCTGCTCTCTGGCGATCACGTAGATTCGTTCACTGTTCTTAGAAGGCGGTTCTTTTGTAAACGCTTCATATGCAGTCACAAACTGCAGTCCGGATTCTTCCACGATCCTTGTGATCTCTTCTAACGTATATGCTCTCTGGAAATGTGTCTCCCGGAATCTGCGATAGAGATCACCCTCTGTCTCACTTTCCGCATCTTCTCTGATGAACAGATTCAGTTCGTATTCATTGATCCGCTCTTCCTCATAATAATAATTGTCCCAGATAAAGCTGCAGTCCTCTCTGGCCTCTGCAATGGTCTGATCACCCAGAACCTCCCGGTACTTATATTCTGTATTAAAATCAAAAATAAAAATTCCGCCCGGATCCAGATAATTATTCACCCAGCGAAATACCTGCTTCAATTCTTCCGGCTCTGTAATGTAATTCAGAGAATCACAGATACTAAATACCGCACCCACAGTACCATACAGTTCAAACTCCCGCATATCCTGAAGAAGATATAAAATCTCATGTCCTGACTTGATCTGCTTTTCTCTGGCAATCTCCAGCATTTCCTCGGAATTGTCCATTCCGATCATATCGTAGCCATCTGCTGCGAGAAGCTCCGTCATGGTTCCTGTTCCGCATCCCAGATCAAGCACCAGCCCGTCCTGCACGCCATACTCTTTTAACAATTCCTTCAGATAGCTTTTCCATTCTTCATATGGAATATTATCCATAAAGGTATCATACACTGCCGCAAAACTTGTATATGCATCCATCTTCCTGCTCCTTTTTCAATTCCTGCTCTTCATTTTAGCATAACAAGGTGCAACTGTAAATCAATAACCCTCTTTCCTTGCCGTTTGCCCTGCTGCTGTTTTCAATTTGTTCATATTTTACTTACACAAATTTTCTTGACACTTTTACTTTTTTTGAGATAGAATAAGGACGGAAATTTGCTGCATATGCTGTCATTGTCACGACAATGAGGCTTTTTCTTTTGCAGATATTTTTAATACATACAAAAAGGTGGTGAGGTTATGGACGCTGGAGCCAGTCATCCTTCGGGATTTTTCAGAAAATTAAATAGAAAAAGGAGAGTGTTGAACGATGAACAAAGAAATTTTTGTAAAACTCCTTGCACAGCGCCAGTTCAAGGCTGTCAGAAGCATTCTGGATGTGATGAACGAAGTAGATATAGCCTCACTTCTTTCCGATCTGGACGATAAAGAACTTGCACTTGCATTTCGTCTCATTCCAAAAGATAAAGCTGCGGAAGTATTTGCCAATATGAATCATTCCATGCAGACGTATCTGGTAGAGATGTTTTCCGAAAAGGAGTTAAAAGAGCTGCTCGATGACCTTTATATGGACGATACGGTGGATCTTCTGGAAGAACTTCCTGCCAATCTTGTTAATCGGATTTTAAATACCGTAGATCAGGCCGACCGGACTTTGATCAATCAACTTCTCAATTATCCGGATGACAGTGCGGGGACTCTTATGACAACGGAGTATGTCGATATCCGGGAGACAATGACGGTTGCCCAAGCTATGGCACATATCAAAGAGACCGGGATTCACAAGGAAACGATCTACACTTGTTATGTAACAGATCAGCGCAGGTTGCTTGGCATCGTCAGTGCCAAAGATCTGATGACAACTGCCGACGATGTTTTGATCCGGGATCTAATGCAGACAGAGATAATTTCTGTCTCAACACATACAGACAAAGAAGAAGTGGCACAGTTGTTTACAAAATACAATTTCCTCGCCCTCCCCGTTCTGGATCAGGACGAACGGCTGGTCGGAATCGTCACATTCGATGATGCCATGGATGTTATGGTAGATGAGGCAACCGAGGATATTACCAAAATGGCTGCCATGAGTCCAAGTGAAAAAAGCTATTTTGAAACATCTGTATTGGCACATGCAAAGCATAGAATTGCCTGGCTTTTGATCCTCATGTTCTCTGCTACCATCACAGGAACCATCATTACCAGATATGAGAACGCTTTCGCTGCGATTCCACTTCTTGTATCCTTCATCCCCATGCTGATGGATACCGGCGGAAACTGTGGTTCTCAAAGTTCCACATTGATCATCCGCGGAATTGCATTGGGAGAAATTCAATTTTCCGACCTGTTTCGGGTCATGTTTAAAGAATTTCGTGTTTCTCTGATCGTTGGAGTTGCACTTGCACTTGCCAATGGAATCCGCATTCTGATCATGTACAAAAATGCCGGACTTGCTCTGGTCATTGGATTGTCTCTGGTTGCTACGATTGTAATTTCAAAACTGATCGGATGTGTTTTACCATTGATTGCTAAAAAACTGCATATGGATCCTGCAATCATGGCATCCCCATTGATCACAACTCTGGTAGACACCTGTTCCATTTTAATCTACTTCAATATTGCAACGCAGGTATTTCAACTATAAACCCAAAGGAGGAATCGTCCCAAACGCACGATCCCTCCTTTGTTTTTTTCTCTATGCCTCTACAGGCTCACCCATACTGATCGTCTTCATCAACTGATACTCGTTCTCTGAAGATTCTTTTAAAATCACAAAGTCTGCATCTTTTCCAACTGCAATAGCTCCTTTTTGAGTGAGTCCAAATTCCTCCGCCTGATTTCCGGAACTCATCTGCACTGCCTCTTGTAAGGAAGCTCCTGTAAACTTCATGATATTTCGAAATGCATCTATATAAGTAAGAACACTTCCTGCGATCGTACCATCTTCCAGTCTCGCTGTGCCATCTTTCACATAGACCGTCTGACCGCCCAACTCACTTTTTCCTTCCGGCATACCTTTTGCCCGCATAGAATCTGTCACAAGTTCAATTCCATTGCTGCCCTTTACTTTATATGCCATATATACCATCTTTGGTTTGATATGGATGCCGTCACAGATCATCTCTGCTTTCACGCCTTCTGTCAAAAGTCCATAACCTGTCACACCCGGTTCTCTGTGATTAAGACCTCTCTGGGCATTGTAAAGATGGGTTACATGACATGCTCTGCAGCAGCACAACTGATCGTAAGTTGCATTGGAATGTCCTGCACTTGGTACAATCCCATTTGAAAGACACCAGTCTTCAAATTCTGTATCCGCTTCTTCCGGAGCATAAGTCACAATTTTAATCCGATTTCCACTCAGTTCATTCCAGTGTTTTAAAACTGCTGCATCCGGTTTCTGAATATAAGATGCATCCTGTGCGCCTTTATAATTCACAGAAATGAAAGGACCTTCCAGATGAATCCCCTGAATGATCGGATTCTTCTCTGCCGCCTCTTTGATATTCTTCATAGCGCTCTCAATGTTCTCCGAAGTCTGTGTCATCGTCGTGCAGAAATATGACGTGATTCCTTCTTTTGCAGCCATCTGTCTGACCATCCAGTCAATCTCGTCTGCCGATGCATCCATACTGTCCAGACCATATCCTCCATGACTGTGTACATCAATGAATCCCGGAATCAGATACATTCCTTCCACATCTACAATCTCATCCTCTTCTCTTGACACAAAATTCTGCATGGAGCCTACCTCGGCGATCGTCTTTTCATATCTTACAAATCCATCCTCAATGACTCCATTCCCCGTATAGATTGTCTTATTTTTTATTACTTTCATCACATTCTTTGCACAGCCGCCCCAGACTGGTCCTGTGCACTCCTTTCTGGTCTTTCTGATGTTTATCATAATACCAGACAGGTATTCTGTCAAAGTAATCTTGCAAGATTTTACCGATTCGTAAAATGGGACGGTTTTCCTAATCCAGTATTTCTCCATTCGAAGAGATCACTTTTTGATACCAATAAAATGAATCTTTTTTTCGTCGATTCAGATTTCCTGTTCCATCATCATATTTCTCAACGTAAATCATACCATATCGTTTTGCCATCTCTCCTGTGGATGCACTAACCAGATCGATACAGCCCCACGGAGTATACCCGATCAGATCTACTCCATCCTGCACGGCTTCTTTCATCTGTAAAATATGCTTTCGTAAATAATTGATGCGGTAGAGATCATGAATACTTCCATCTTCCTCTAACTCATCAACCGCCCCCAGTCCATTCTCTACCACCATGATTGGAATTCCATAACGGCTATAAATTTCGTTCAGTGCATAACGAAGTCCCTGTGGATCAATCTGCCATCCCCAGTCACTTGATTTCAAATAGGGATTTGCAATTCCACCCAACAGATTTCCGGAAACTTTTGCATGTTTTGGATCTGTTGAAACACAATTACTCATATAATAACTACATGTATAAAAATCTACAGTTCCTTCTCTTAAAATTTCCTTATCATTCTCCTCCATGATAATACGAATGCCCTTTTCTTCAAAATAGCGATCTGCATAATACGGATAAATACCACGAATCTGAATATCCGAACAAAACCAGTTCATCATCTGCATTTCTTTCTGTGTCGCAATCACATCGTCCGGATTACAGGTAAGTGGATACATTGTACAGAATAAATTCATATCTCCCATCCGAAACTTAGGGTAATTTTCATGTGCATATTTCACTGCCTGAGCACTTGCCAGCAACTGATGATGAAGGGCTTGAAATCGTTCATTTGGACGATCCCACACCTCTGTAACAGGACCTGAGTATCCCCGAATCGTACCAAGCGAGAGCACACTTCCAAGTGGCAGGGTTCCTGCGTTAATTTCATTGAATGTCAGCCAGTATTTTACTTTATCCTGATACCGGTCAAAAATTGTTTTACAATATCTTACATAATGCCCGATACATTCTCTGCTTTCCCATCCATTATATTTTTCAATCAGTGCATATGGCATTTCATAATGTGAAATCGTCACCAGTGGCTCTATCTGATATTTTTTACATTCATCAAATACCTTATCATAAAAACGAAGCCCTTCTTCATTTGGCGTTTCTTCCATTCCCGTAGGATAAATTCTGCTCCATGCAATGGACATTCGAAACACTTTAAATCCCATCTCCGCAAACAATGCAATATCTTCTTTGTATCGATGATAAAAATCGGTTGCTTCATGACTTGGATATCGTGTATTCTCCTCTAAAACAGTAGTTACTCTTTTGGGATTCGTGTGTGTCCCATTCGTACACATATCTGATACAGATGGACCTTTTCCATCAAGATTCCATGCTCCTTCATATTGATTTGCTGCGGTTGCTCCACCCCATAAAAATCCATCACAAAACTTTTTCATTCTGTCTTCCTTTCTGTACAGCCGTCTCTTTCCATTATTCTACTTTTAACAATGCTTCTCCCGTCTGTATTTCATCTGCTTTAAGAACTTTAATCTTTTCTGCTTCACTTACACTGCATACAACAACTGCTGTAACTGACGAATATCCTGCCGCTTCTATTTCAGATATTGAAAACTCTATCAGCTTTTCGCCTTTTTTCACGTTGTCTCCTGTCTTTACAAAAGTAGTAAATCCATTCCCATTCATTTCTACTGTATCCATGCCTACATGAATCAAAACTTCTGTTCCATCCGCACTTCTTAGTCCTACTGCATGTTTTGTATCTGATACTTGTACAATTGCTCCATCAAATGGTGCATATACCATTTCCGACGTCGGCTGTATCCCGCAACCAAATCCTAAAATTCCCTCTGCAAAAACAGGATCTGGAATTTCTTTTAACGGAATCACAGTTCCTTTTAATGGTGAATATATGATTCCTGATTCCTGCGCCTCTTTTCTCTTTTTTGTTCCTCTGATTCTCTCAAAAAAGTTCATTTTTCTTCTCCCATCTGTCTTTAAACACAACTGCCGCCGCTTTTGGCTGTCTGTCTCTTGTAAAAACTCCTTTATGATTTCCATCTACCCTCATGATCCCTTCTGTTGTCTGGAAATCTGCAAAATTCCATGCCAGTTCTCCCTGTACAAATTCATAACTGTCAAATACCCTGAAATTCATTTCCAGATATTCCTTCTGGTACTCCTCACTCCACATAATACTCGGTAATTTATGTAATCCTGCCATTGTATCTGTCCCAAACTCTGTAAATACAAATGGAACATTCAGTTCTTTTGCTTTCCAGCGATCCATTTCATCCCGGAATAATTCTTCCGCCTCTTCAATTTCCGGTCCCCCACTGATATACCACCCATAATAGCGATTCAGACAGATAAAATCGCATAGTGGATAGCACTTACACAATTCCGGCTTGCTGTTTTTCTCAAATGCCCCTGTCATTGGTCGACTCTGAAAGTCGTATGTTTCTGCTGCTGCAAATACTTCCTTAAAATATTCATATGCATAATCTGTGATGGTTTCCGGCTCATTAAACAAACTCCATGCAATCACCGATGGATGATTCTTATCCCTTGTGATCATTTCCTCTGTATCTGCAATGTGGGATTTCAAAAGTTCAGGAACAGTCAATGCTTCAAAAAAATATGTATAATTTCCGGCACCTGCTGCCACAAAATTCCGGGTAGAACGCATCATTCCCACTGCCGGAACTTCATCAATGATCAAAAATCCTTCTTCATCTGCGAATTGATACCATTCTTCTGCATAAGGATAATGACTTGTCCGAAAACAGTTTGCATTGGTCCATTTCAGACATTCAAAATCACGTTTGACAATTCCCCAGTGAAATCCTCTCCCAAGAATTGAAAAATCCTCATGTTTTCCAAATCCTTTTAAATATACCGGCCGATCATTTAACAGAATTTGGGTTCCCTCAATCCGAACAGTCCGAATTCCGATTTTTTCACGATACTCATCTAACACACCATTTCCATCTGTAATGAGGATTACAATCTGGTACAAATATGCATTTCTCACTTCCCATAAATGAGCATTCGCAACTTGCAGGATTCCCTCTTTTCCTTCCGTCTCTGCTACCAGTTCCCCTTCTGCATCCAACAATCTGACTATAACCGGATGTTCTCCTGTTGTGACTACCTCATATTTCACAAGTGCATCTGTTCCGCACAGTTCATAATCAACACTATAATCTTTGACACTTTCTTCTGGCAGTGCAATCACCCACACACTTCTCTGTAATCCAGAATAATTAAAAAAATCAAAATATGGTTTCGCAAGTTTTCTTCCGTTATTCAATATTTTCGTTGCACCACACGGCAAACTGGTTTCATTCAATTCATTATTAATTTTTACAACAACCTGATTGACTTGCCCTGGTTTTGCCACTGTTAAAATGTCAGCCAGCACCGGCAAAAATCCACCTTCATGGCTTGTGATCTCCATTCCATTACAATAGACTGTCCCACGATGTGTAATGCTTCCAAAACGTAGCCAGATTTTTTTATTGCGCCATTCTGCCGGAAGGTAAAATTCTGTTTCATACCAGAAATCACCACAATAGTCTCGCTCTTTATGGTCTGTAAAAAAATCTGCAAAACTGGACGGAACGGGCATAGAAACCGGAGCAGGCAATCCATTTTCCCATCCCGATTTTTTCCCAATTTCTTCTGGGTCAAATTGAAATTTCCACATTCCATCCAGACTTTGCATCATTCTGTACTCATTCTGAATCGGATATAATTCGGAATATTCTAACATACTTTAATTCTCCTTCTTCAAATTTTTGCATCCAAATAAAAACACCAGCAGAAATGAAGCCACAGTTGAAATTGCAACAGAAACGATAGCCCATGGTCCATACATTGCATAAACTGCCGGCAGTGTAAGAACGTTTACTGTCATCTGCGCAGTTCTTGTCACATGGAAGATTCCACAGATTGCTCCGCCAATTCCATTTGCCAGACATACGATAATAAATGGAAGTTTATATTTCAGCAATACGCCGTAAATCGCAGGCTCTGTAACTCCTCCGATCAGCGCACTGATACTTGCTGATCCTGCGATTTCTTTCTCTTCAACACTCCGTGCTTTCAGGAAAATTGCCAATGTTGCCGCCGCAATTCCAAAGTTACATCCTACCGTAAGCGGAAGTAAATTGTCATACCCCAGCACTGCATAATTGTTCATAACGATCGGAATAAATGCCCAGTGGACACCAAAGATAATCATCACCGGCCACAATGCCGCAAATGCAAATCCTCCCACTGCCGGTGCTACCTGCAAAACTTTCTGGATCACATCTGCCAGCACATCTCCGATTACACCTGTCACAGGTCCAATCACGATCAGGGAAACTGGAATTACTACTAAAAGTACCAACAATGGTGTAAAAATACCACGTACTAGCTTCGGAATCAGTTTGTCACAAAGTTTTTCAAATTTTGCCTGAAAAAAGCATGCAAAAATAATCGGCAATACAGAACTTGTATAACTGATCAACTGTACTGGAATTCCCAGAAAATCAGCTCCGTCTCCTGACTGATACAATGTCGTAATCGTCGGATACACCATTGTACACGCAATTACCATTGACATAAACGGCTTGGCACCGAACTTCTTTCCAGCCGTATATGCAAGAAAAATAGGCATAAAATAGAAAATACTGTCCCCCGCCGCATATAAGAATGTGTAAGTGCTGCTTTCTGTACTCAAAACTCCCATCGTTGTCAGAAGTACCAGCAATCCTTTTAAAAGACCACATCCTGTAAATGCCCCCATAAACGGCATAAAAATACTGGAAATCACATCTACCAGAGCAGAACCGATTTTTTCTTTTTTCTTCTCTGTTTTTTCTTCTTTTGAACCAGTATCCTGCTTTGCCGGTCCATCTTCACCTGCCGCTGTAATGTGACTAGTCCGCAACACTGCATCATATACGTCTGTGACATCTTTTCCTATTACGACCTGATACTGTCCGCCAGACTGCAGCACCTTCAAAACTCCCTGCATTGCAGACAATTTTGTTCCATCTGCTTTATCTTCATCTTTCAATTTAAAGCGAAGTCTCGTTACACAATGTGTCAACGAAATCACATTTTCCTCTCCACCTACATTCGCAACGATATTTTTTGCCAACTGTTCAAAATTTTTGGCCATCTGTGATGTCCTCCTTTATTATTCCTGTAATTTTATCTGAGCTCAAATTCTGCATAAAAAGTATCATATCATCCACAAATATGATAGAATAAAATCATCAAATATAGCATAAAATCATTTTAAGGAGTAAATTATGAAATTAACCGAACTTTGTCAGGTCATTCAGGATGTCTCTAATATTACTGTTACCCTTCTCACTTCTGAGAAAGATTTCCGCAACTTCTGCAAAACCTGGCAATTTCACGATAAACAGGACTATTTAAAAACAGATACATTAAAATGGCTTTTTCATGCACTTGATCATGATAAACTCTTATGTTATACCGACTGTTTCCAGATTCGCTTCTGTTTTTTCTGGGTAGATGATCTTCCTGTCGCAATCGGACCTTACTGCACAGAAATCTTAACAGCTCAGGACTACAAAAGACTGGAAAAATTAACTCGCCTAAACGGAGTATCTGAAACAGATCTTCCCATATACCGAAGTCGCTTTCCAGTTACACAAGAAAGCAGTATTCTGCATCTTGCCCATTGCATTTTGAAACATATGTTACATGAATCAACTACCAGACAAATTCTTCGTATTGATGCACACACATTTTATAACCAAAATGCTTCTGATACTGATATCCTGTATAAACCTTATTCCATGCTGGTACAGGAGCGCTACAAAACGGAATTAGAATTTATGGAAAACATAAGACTCGGGAATCGTACTGCAGCTTTAAAAAACTGGAAAAGCCTGCATAATTCTGTCGATTTTTTAAGGAAACGAATCGGATATACTCTGGAAGGTGCAAGAATCTCTGCTGCGGTTACACGAACCACAATCCGTCTTGCCGGAATGGAGGCTGGCCTTCCCGCTGAACTCGGTGACTGGCTGACTAGTCAAAGTGCCCAGAATATCCGTGACGCAAAGAATATTGAATCAATTAACCAAGAGCATGAACGACTGATTCAGGAATACTGCAATGCGATCCATGAATTTAAAAACCACTCTTACAGCAACCTTGTTTTAAGTACTCTCTATCATTTGGAACACTCATTTCAGCAGGATTTTCTTATTTCTGATCTTGCTGCTGAACTGGATGTTTCCGTCAATTATCTGATCAAACGTTTTAAAGAAGAAACCGGTCATACCCCCAGACAGTTCCTTCTAAAAAAACGTTTAAAACACGCAGCCTGGCTTCTGGTCAGCACCACTCTTCCCATCCAGGAAATCTGTTTGCAATCAGGAATCTCTGACGCAAACTATTTTTCCAGACTATTCCTTCGTGAATATGGAGAATCGCCCGGACAGTATCGTAAAAAACACCATTTATAAGCAGATTATCCGATATTCCATCATCTCATATGCAATATGGCAGCCCTCCTGAATCTCCGGAGGGAGCAATGCCATTGCCACACACTTCTCTTCTGCATTTTCATCTTCCAGTTTTTGCAGATACGCATACTCTCCGTCTATTCTGAGCACTCTGTAATCAATTCTCTCAAACATGTAAATTCTCCTTCCTTTTTTGGTATTGTTCACAGTGACTTTTTTCAAGCATATACAGTCCTGCGGGAACTGCAAAACTGATTCCTGCCAGACAACACAGGCCGACAACCAGCCAGATCAACGGATATTGAAATACAAAATACGAAAGTTTTGTTTCCATATACGTTTTGATCCATTGTAACATGACACTTCCAATTGTCACAAGCAGAACTGTCACCGCACAAAAATAGTATCCGCCTTCCATCATGAAAAGCATACGCTTCTGCCGTTTCGTCATCCCCACGCTTTCCATGATCTCCAGTTCCTTTTTTCTGGAAAAGATTCCTGTAACCACGATATTTAAGTAATTCGTCACTCCTGCCATCAGCAGCACAATACTGATACTTCCAAAAATAATCCGATTTCCCTGGATATCATCTTTCGCATTTTCCAGTAATTCCGACTTGCTGATACAAAAGATTCCCGCTTCTCCACTCTGATCCTCTACTCCTGTTGCGGACACGTTTCTCCGTCTTTTGTTTTCTTCCTTCAAAATATTTTGAATTTCTTTCCGGACCACTGCTTCTTTTTTGTTTTCTACATTCAGTTCCATATAAAGCGTCTTTTTCTCTGTCGGAATCTTTGCAAAGCCTTTCTCACTGATCAGAAAATAAATAATTCCTTCGCTTCCATGCCACGTCTGACGGATATCTGGGAATCCTTCTGCCCGGTTGTCCAGATATCCGCTCAGACAAAATGCCGGCGACTGTTTTCTCTGCATATTTTCTGCTTCTATCTGCTCATCCCGCTCTTTCGGACTCAGCTGGTTCCACTGCCTCCAGTCCCGCTCTGACAACATCGTCGAAAAATACAGTGGTTCTCCCACACTTTCTCTGGCTTCTTCTTCCTGTTTCGGGTTCAGCTGATGGTCATGAAGAATTACAACTCCGTCGCCTTCTTTCAAACTCTCAATATCCACCGGAAGATTTTTCTCTTTCACATAACGTGCAAGCTTTTCCATTTCTTCATCCGTAAGAATCTGAACCGTATCTTCTGTAAATCCCTCCAGCATAGAGTCTTCCTTTTCCTTCAATGGCTGCCCGTTTTCCTCCAGCGGACGGATTCCTTTTCCGGAAATTGTAGTCATCAGATAGGCACCCTCCATAACATAAGAATCCTCTCGATTCACACCATCCAGCTCCAGCAGCCTGTCCCGCACTTCTGAAGAAATCGGTGAAAACTCCTCATATTCATTTCCATACAACAGGTCAAAATTATCTCCTTCTGTCTCCATCGGATCATATCCCGCATCCCGGGACTGGTATTCTTTCCCATATCCCTGCTCCATTCCCCAGTCACTGAACATGCCGGCAATCAGAAAATCCGGTCGTTTTTCTATCACATGAGTATAGTCGCCTCCTTCTGTAATGACCACAGATGCGAGCAACATTTCCACGCCGAGAAACAACGAGATCACCGTAAGCAGAAATCTCCCTTTGTATCTTCTTACATTCTGCCATGCCATATAGCCGATTTCTCCTGTTTTTGTCCGCTTCTTCAAATTCACCTTCCTTTTTGAAGGTTGACGGATTCCGCAAATGGCTGTGGTACTCTCCACGCAAGATGTGCTGACTACATGGCGGATCACAAGCCACGCCGTTCCAAGCGTAAGAATCACCGCAAAACCAACCGCGGCCAACAAAATTGCAGGAGAAAACACCTGGAACTCTCCAGAACCGCCATATCCGTTTAAATACCTGCTTCCCAGAATTTCCGGGATCAGAAGATGCAAGATCATCCCCGAAAAAAGACTGCCAAGCAAAACTCCCGGCAGCAGTACCGTCAGGATCTGCCGAAAATAAATCCTTTTTATCTGCCGTTTTGTCGTTCCGATCGTATACAAAAGTCCCATCTGTTGGATGTCCCTGTTCATAGAGATTTTCATCACATTATAGATCAGTAAAAACATCCCGAAAAGAATAACCAACGCACCACATACAGCCAGCTCATAGCCTCCTGTCAGACGATTGATCGCTTCGTAAGCAAATGTGTTATCTGCTGTAATCTTCAGTTCCTTGCCTCCCAGATCCCGATACAGCCGTTCTTCTGTTTTCTGCCATTCCATCCCGTCCGTCTGTGCGAGCAAAATATCTGACGTTTCCTGCAGATCATATCCCCACTCTTTTCCTTTTTCTTCGGATACATATCCAACCGAGGCCTGTGAATCTGTGTAATCCGTATACCATCCACTTAAGAGAAATGTCTCCTGTGCTGTCTGAAACAATCCGATCTGTACTGTCAATGAGAGCTTCATTCCCTGCTTCGGCGTTTCAATCCCCAACTGCTGCAGGCTTTTTGCAGAAAGCATGAGTTCCCGCTTTTTCTCAGGATAATGTCCATGAATCTCCGTGTATGCGGGACTTACCAGTTTATTCCATGCAGATGTATCCAATACCTCCAGATTACATACATGTTTTTCGGAAACTGCCGCCTCTCCCACGGATATACTGCGGCCACTTTCTTTCACATAGGAAAGATCTTCGATTTTCTGATATATCTCATTTTCTGCATGTTCAATCCGGACCGAAGCAGTTGTTCCTGCCGCCCTTACAGCCTTTATATACTCTGCTTTTGTCTTTCCAGAGGCAATTCCAAATACCATCGTCAGGGTCACAATACAAAGCGTAACTGCACTCATAAGAATTCTGTTTCTTCCCCGGTTCCATTTTCCAAATTCACGCGCCAGCATCCTAAGCACCTGCCGATTCTGATTCGGGATAAATGTCTTTTTCTCCATTCTTTATCCCTCCACCTGATACTTTCCGTCCTCAATCCGGATGATCCGATCTGCCATCTGAGCCACTTCTTCCTGATGTGTCACCACAAGCACCGTCTGATGAAATCGCTCTGCACAGGATTTCAGCAGTCCGATCACTTCACTGCTGTTTGCCGAATCCAGATTTCCCGTAGGCTCATCTGCCAGTACAACTGCAGGTTTTGTCATTAATGCCCTGGCGATCGCCACTCTCTGCTGCTGTCCTCCGGAAAGCGTTCCGGGCAGCCGCTCCAGTTGATTCTGAATTCCCAACAGCATCACGATTTCCTCAAAGAGTTCCTGGTCGATCCCTGTTCCATCCAGCCACAGTGGAAGTACAATATTTTCATACACACTGAGCATGGGAACCAGGTTGTACTGCTGAAATACAAATCCGATATTTCGTCTGCGAAATATGGTTCGCTCTTCTGCTACCATATCTTTCAAGCTTTTTCCGCGGATCCAGACACCGCCTTCTGTCGGAACATCCAGACCTCCAAGCAAATTCAAAAGTGTTGTCTTTCCACTACCTGAGGTTCCCACAATTGCAAGAAATTCTCCATCTTCCACCGAAAATGTCACTCCATCCAATGCATGGACTTCATAGCTGTCTGTAACATAATATTTTTTCAGCCCGATCGCTTTTACCATTTCCATGATTTTCTTCCTCCTTTTTCGCTGTTAGTATACATACAAAATCTAACAAACTTCTAACAATCCGGAAGGAAGATTTATTTCTATCAATACTCCTTTTTCTTTTCTTCTGATCATAAGAAAGCCCTGATGCCTGCTGACAATTTCTCTTGCCAGATACAGCCCGATTCCAAAGCCATCCTGGGTCGTTACACGTTTTCCCCGATAAAATCGCTGAAAAACTGCATTTTCCTCTCCCGGTTCAATCCCAATCCCATAATCCCGCACCTGAATCTTCACAAACCTTTCCTTCTGTTGGACATCCACCTTGATCAGTCCTTTGTACTCACTGTATTTTACTGCATTGTCCAGTATATTATAAAACGCCTCTCCCAACCAGTTCGGATCATGCAGACAAGTCACCTGTTCCGGCAGAATAATCTGGAACTGAATCTCTTTTTCCTCCGCCCTTCTTTGTATCTGTCCAAATCCATTTCTTACTGTTTTTAAAAGATCCGGCTCTTCTTTTTTTATCTGAAGTATATGCTGCTCCAGCCGCGCCATTCGGATAAAACTCTCCACAAGAAACCCTAATTTTCCCTGACTGTTCTTCAATGCGTCAACGGATTGAAAAAACAACTCCTCTGACATCTGTTCCTTCCCATCCTCCAGAAAACCAATATATGTTTCCATATTCATCAGCGGTGTGCGCATCTGATGCGCAATCTGTGAGATCAGTTTCTGTATTTCATCCCTGCTTCTCTCCGCTTCCTCACTCCTGCCCTGAAGCATTTCCTGCACACGCACCAGCTGATGCTCCAATTTAGAGTACAGCGTTTCTTCTCCTGTTGAAAATGCCTGCACCTTTCTTTCATTTAAAATATCTTCTGTAATTTCTGCGATTTTATTGAATTCCTGTATTCTCTGTCTTCTGTTCAGAATATACATCACCGTCATCCCACATAAAAATCCGAAAACCAGTAGCGCCACAGTTTCCCATCTCATCGCTCTTTCTCTCCAATCCGATACCCCAGTCCGAATACATTCTGAATATATCCCTGCCGTTCTCCATCCGGTTCTATTTTCCTGCGCAGCCGATTGATCGTGACACTGACTGTATTGTCCACTACAAATTGTCCGTCCACACCCCAGATTGTCTCCAGAATATTTTCTTTTGTCAGCACCTGCCCCTGATTCCGCATGAGATATTCCAGGAGCTGATATTCTTTGGCTGTCAGAGAGATTTCTGTTTTTCCTGTAAAAACCTGTTTTCTATCCGGATACAGCGTCAATTCCCCTACCATATACCTTTCTTCTGGATTTCTCTTTAATACCACTTCCAGCCGCTTCATCAATACCTTCATGGAAAATGGCTTCACCACGTAATCCTGCGCACCAGCATCAAATGCCAGCAGCATTTCTTTTTCTTCATCCCGCGCTGTCAAAAAAATTGCCGGAATTCTTTTCTCCATTTGTAATTCCTGATACAACTCGATTCCATTTCCATCTGGCAGACCAATGTCAATGAAAAACGCATCCACCTTTTTCCGGAATAAGTCAAGCGCTTCTTTTCTTGTATGTGCAGATATGGTGTAATATCCTGCATTTTGCAGCGCAATTTCCAATGCCTGATTCAACAGACTATCATCTTCTATAATTCCAATTGTCATTGTGACCTCCCTGTTTTTTGATGCTGTTATTGTATCATAAAAGATAAAAAAACGGCCACTCATGTTTTAACATCAGTGACCATTCTCCACATTATCCCGCTTTTCCTGCGATCTCTTGATTTTCATCTTATCCTGATACATCTGCTCATCTGCACGTCTCTGTGTATCTGCAATCTCCTGATCCAGATTTTCGTCAAACTGTGCATAACCTACTGCCAGAGCAACAGGCACTTCCTGTTTATCCCCGTATTTTGCAAATTTTTCTTTTACACGGACAAGAAGCTTTTCCGGTTCCGGATAATTTTCTAATAATAGTATAAATTCATCTCCACCGTATCGATACGCCGTAACTTTTTGAGATTCAACACTCTGCAGGACCCGTGCTGCATTCACAATACAATCATCACCCACAGCATGCCCCAGCCGATCATTTACCAGCTTCAGATTGTTCACATCGATCACTGCCACTGTCAGGCCATTCCATTTCTTCTTTGCATCCAGGTTCTGCCGGTCTGTCTCATAAGAATTTCTGTTCTTTAGTTCTGTCATAAAATCAGTATTTGCCATGTCTCTGTATAATGGATTTGTCATGTACCGCCTCGGCTTCTATATCTGCCGCAACTTCTATTCCAAGTGCACCGACGACTTCTCCTGATTCATTATGCAACGGATAATAAGCAATAAAAATATTTCCCCAGTCTGTATCCAGAATCTTCTCCGGCAATACCGTTTCCCCGCTTAATGCACGCTCCAACTCCGATTGTATTTCCGGTTCGATCGCATCTCCCGGATACCGGAAATCATCGGCATCTTCCGGCAGCCCGTCCACCACATATACCACCACACTCCCGCGAAGGGAGTGACTTAATGGATCCAATTATCCGAAAGTCCCGCCTGATTTCAATCCACACTCCCGCGAAGGGAGTGACATTCCGGCGGCAGTAGCATGGCAGATGATATCGCATTTCAATCCACACTCCCGCGAAGGGAGTGACAGCTGGAGGATGGTCGAATCCTGCCGTTTGTACGATTTCAATCCACACTCCCGCGAAGGGAGTGACAACAGTGTATCGATTGTCACAAGATACTTCCAAGATTTCAATCCACACTCCCGCGAAGGGAGTGACCCAGAGATGGGTGCTTTTATTATGCGTTAAAGGAATTTCAATCCACACTCCCGCGAAGGGAGTGACTGAAGTAGACACCACATCCGAGCGAATTAAATTTGTATTTCAATCCACACTCCCGCGAAGGGAGTGACTGCAATGCCTGTGGAGTTTCAGTAGATGCATTACGGATTTCAATCCACACTCCCGCGAAGGGAGTGACAACACTCCGGTGATAATAGTATCTGTCTCATCAGTATTTCAATCCACACTCCCGCGAAGGGAGTGACTCTGTAAGTTTTTTTATAGTTGTTTCAGTTGTAATTTCAATCCACACTCCCGCGAAGGGAGTGACACTGTTTGAATACTGCAGGGTATCGTACTCCTTTGATTTCAATCCACACTCCCGCGAAGGGAGTGACAGCAATTTTGCCTAATTTTAGGCTTTATATTCTTTAATATTACTCAATTCTACCAATATCATTCTCTTTTCCTCATCATATTTCTCTAACTTTCACCTCTTCAACTAATTTTTGTGCATTTTTTTGGTGCGAATCTCCCAGCATTTTTATGTTTGCTTATCATCCGCACCCCAGTTACATAATAAGAATTCCATCCGCCGAAATTCCTCTGTCTACACCAACATGTTCGACTTTTGTTTTATATTGATTTCCCAAGTAATAAAATCTCAAACTATCAACTTCTTCATCGATGATATCTGTCAGTTTTGCCTTAAGCATAACACACTGTGCATTATCTAAGATACATTCGAATACAGAATTTTGCACTCTTCTCCCATAATTTACACACTGTTTTGCCACTTGGCGCAATCTCCTCTTTCCAGCCGCTGTTTCTGTGTTCACATCATATGTAATCAACACTAACATCCCATTTTCGCCTCATTTCCAGAGAAATACCGGATAACCATCTAAATCCCCTCTCAAATATCTTGCCAAGAGCATGGCCTGTACATAAGGAACCATTCCCCATTCTATCTTTTCTTTAAGATACGGATGGGTCAGTGTTTCTTTCTTTTTATTCTGCCATTCTGTCAACAATTTTTTTCTTAGATCATCATCCATCAATACAGCTCCATTTTCTTTTGTCACAAAATTTTTACCTGAAATTATCCTCTTATTAATCAGTGATAGAACAAATCTATCTGCCAGCACTGCTCTTAATTCTTCGATTAAATCTAATGCCAATGATGCTCTACCTGGACGCTCTGTATGAAGATATCCAACATACGGATCCAAACCAACGCTTTCCAGCGCCGATATAATCTGATTTGTAAGCAACGTATACACAAAAGACAGTAACGCATTTACATTGTCCTTTGGAGGTCTTTTATTTCTACCTTGAAATTTAAAATCCTTTTTCTGCTGTAATATCAATTGTTCAAACACTCCAAAATAAATACTCGCTGCTTCGCCTTCATATCCTCTTAACTGATCTTTTGATTGGCTATTTTGAATATATCCCAAAGAATTTTTCAAATACTCAGATGCCGCCTTTACTCGTTCTACATCTATTTGAAAACTATGATCCCGAACAGCACGTTCCAACACCCATCTTGCATTATGCACCTTCCCTAAAATGCAATTCTTTGCTATCTCAAGACTTTGTTCTTCACTTTTTGTACTGGCATACTGCTGTTCTCTCAATATAACATTTCCTTTTACCTTTCCCGTTACTCTGGCCAAAAATTTCCCCTGAGGTGTCATATAACACAAAGAAATATTCCGATCCGCACATGCTCCCATAAGTGCATGACTTGTTCCTTTATATCCAAAAGAAACTATTCCTTCTAAATTATGCAAAGGCAAGCGTCCTATTTCAGTCGAATCTTCAAGAATTACAATATTTTCTCCATCTAATGCCAAATAACTGTTCTCAGAGGTCACATATAATGTATTCAATAACTTTCTCATTACTCTTCCTCCTTCAGCATCTGAGTAATATATGCCCTCACAGACCCCGACTTTCCAAGTCTAGGTAAACAAATATCTCTGAGAGAACATGCATTACACGATTTACTATATTTCATCTTCGGTGTATATTTCCTATCAAAATATTGATGCATTTCTTGAAACATATCGATGACTTCTTGTCGCAACTCCTCTGTAATCGTTATTACCTCGCGCCTCCTTGTTTCCCCATAAAACAATGCTCCCTCTGGAATTTCTGTAGAAAACATTTCCTCCAAGCACAATACTTGCGCTGCAAGCTGAAGTCTGTCTTCCTCAGTAACTTTTGGCTTTCCCTTTTTATACTCAATCGGATAAACAGAAAACAATCCTCTGTGACCGTGTAATTTTACTCCATCTTCACATCTGTGAAACTCAACAACATCACATTCCCCACTGACTCCCAGCAATCTTGAAGCAATCGGAAGCGATCTTGCCACAAGCAGATCTTTTCTCTTTTCCACGAGATACGGATCATGTGCTCTTTTATGCATCAATTCCCCGACAACTGTATGCACATTTTCTGCCCATTGCTGTTCAATATGAATCAACGCCCATTGTCTTCTGCAAAATTTAAAATGTTGAATACCTGATAACATCAAATAATCATCTTCTGCATATTCCATCAAATCATCCTTTTCATTTCTACTGAATCCGGTATATTTTCCTCATGAACCTCAACAATATAATCTCTATAACTTCTAGGATATTCTACTTCCTCTTTTTTTCGCACCTCCACAGAATCAAATAATTTATAAGCCGGACAATCTCCTAATTCTTTGCTGTGTTTAAATACGATCAGTTCCCGGACTGCCATATTTCCTCTTGCGGCAGAATGATCATGTTCAAACATATTGATAATTGCTTCCCACAACAATTCAAGATCTTCCTCTGAAAATCCTGTCACTTTCCGAGCCAGGTTCGCAGATACATACCCTTCTACACGATACAGTCCATAAGGTACTACACTCTTTCTTCCCATTTCCGTACTTTTGTTCGCAGCATCTTTTTCTGTAGTAATCGCCACCCTCGTGATTGTAACTTCCTGCGAAACAATTGGATCAATGCTTCTTGCAAATCCAAGCTGTACCGGTCCTCTTACCTGTCCACAATTTAAAGCAGCTTTTACAAACGTTGTCATCACAGCACCAAATGTTCGAATATCAAAAAAGTTCTGGCACATATAATCCCGGATTTTGACATCGACATTCTCATCATTTTTCTTTAATTTTTTCAAAGATTCTGTTACCTTTTTCTCGTCTGTTTCCTCCACTCCAACACTTGCACATGCCTCACGGTCACTTCTATTTAGAGGAACATCATCTTTTATATAAATCTTATAGCCTTCTGCATCTTCTTTGACCGTCTCAATATAATTCCGGATTTTTCTTTTCAAACAGACATCTGTGACTAACCCAAGTCCACTTTCCGGATCAATCCTCGGCATATTCCCCGCGTCCGGATCCCCGTTCGGATTTCCATTTTCCACATCAAATAAAACTACAAATTCATACCTGTTTTTAATCACTTCACTCATTTATTTTTCCTCCCTTTTTTCATATTTTTTCTGTTTCTGATGATAATAACCGATTGCAAACATTCCCTGCTCTTCCAACGACAATCGTTTTGGAAAACCTTTCTGACAATCTATCTTCCACATAAGTTCAGCTAAAAGTTTTTCATAATATTTTTTTGCTCCGTCCTTCTCTCTTCCTATTTTTTTTAAATGACTATTTTTGAGCTTGATCAAAATAGGAAATACAGATGCAGGTGTTCCGCATGCTGAATTGTAATACCGGTCTCGAATTGTCGCCTGGATATCTGGATTTGCTTCTATCTGTATCGCTTCCAAAACAAAAAACAGCCTTCCAAGTACATACGCAATATCATTGCTTTCTTCATTCAATCCCATATAATCCTCTCCTTTCTCCCAGTTACGATTTCTCATTAAATATGCCTTTATAATGGCGATCCTTCTCCAATTAAGTTTTCCTTCATCTTGCTCTGCACGGATGCGAATCAAGGTATCTGAATACAAGCGTTCCGGATATCTGCTGCCTGATAAAATTGCCCGAAAAGTCATGGCAGCCATGTTTGATACTGGCTTTTTATCCGTTGATTTTTTATTAACCGTTTCAAACAGCATTTCCCTCACGCTCAGATACTCTTTCTGTTCCCATTTGGGTCTGATTAACTCCATCCTCTTATAATGGGCAAAAATATTTTTCAAAATGTTTCCAAATGAATTTTCATAGAAAAACCGCACGGATAATCTTGCCGCATTCGGCGCTAATCCAAGAACATAAAACCTTTGTTCTGGATCCAATTCATTTCCCTGATATATTACAGGCTGTCCTAACCGTATCCGTTCAAAAAGGCTCTTTAATTCCTCCTGATTATCTGTAGGTGAATCCATACATCCCATAAATACAGCCTGGTAATCTGTCTCTGCACTTTCTGCCCAGAAAACAACCATCGTATCCCCGATCTGTAGTGAATATGTTCTGTTCGATAACAAATAATTCAGTGCCGTTGTATAAGCAAACTCTCCATAGGTTCCTACCGGAGCATTATAGCTTTGCTCCTTTCCATATGACTCAAACGCAGGTGCATTAAAGGAAACCAGTGCCGCTCCACTTGACTGCGCACCCGGAACACCTTTGATTCCTCTGTGGATTCTTGCTATTTCTGCTCTTTCTCCCGTCACAAGACAAATTCCCTGGACATCTTTACTCTCCCCGGAATTATGACTGTCCCAAGCCACCTTGACCTCTGTATCATCCTGAGCGTAATCCATGTCCATTCCAAAAATCAAATTGCTTCCATCTGTAATTTCTTCCCAATTATCTCTGATTTCCGGATGTTCCATTGCTTCTTCAGGATTCCACTTTTCAAAAAATAAGTATACTGCCTTGGCCATCGTACTTTTTCCCGGAGCCAATATAGATAGATGTCTTTCCCTTGCAGCATCAAAGCACTCTTTTGCTCTCTTTTTGCTTTTTTCATCTGTTTCCTGGCTGATCCCAAGTAAATATTTCGCATTGTCACACAAAAAATTAGCAGATACACCCGAAGATCTTGTAACCATCTCAGGTACTAAAAACACTTGAGGAACCTGAACCGTTTTCTTTCCCCGCTCTTCCTCTGTCTTCAAACAGCTGATTCCCTTTACATCTCCCTCTTCAGACAGATTGATTTGATAAGATACTTTTGCACTGCACCATCCAGGCTTAGGTACCTTTCCCTCCTCTGCCAGGTTTTCATAATATTTCGCAAGCGCCTGCAAAATCATCGTATCACCTCGCAATTCTGCAAATCTATGACTCCACGCTTCATAACCGCCCTAAAAAACATTGGACTGATATTTTCTTTATCGCTATAATCCATATCAAACAACATCAATCCGAAATCTTTTTCAGGCACATCGTCAAAAGCGGTCTTAATTTCCTCTTCCTCACATAATGCAAAGTTTGCCGGAAACTCTCTGCATCCAAAATATGGCATATGATAACACTCTCCTCTTCTCAGACGTCTCATCATAATATCCTTAAATTTCCCTGGATTATCTGTTTCATTTGCCTTCTCTGTCATCTCAAAGTGTGCTTCGATTACATACTCCACATTCGTCAAAATCATAGAAGCTCTCTGAACGATTTCTTCTTTACTGCTTATATAAAGAGGTTTCTTGCCCCCATTATACGCTGACAGTACATTACTGGCTAAAACCTTACTCTTCACTTCATTTCTTCGTACACTTGTAAAATGAATCGGATTTTTTACATATATCTTATCAATGATCCACCGCATCCCCGGATGCCAGTAAATAGCTTCCAAAATTCCTCTCGCCGCCGAAGGTGTCATTACGTCATAAGAGTATCGTTCTACTTTTAACTCAGGACGTGAAAATAATGCATAATCTCCCCAGACTTTTACCTTTACTCCCATTCCCATATTCTCACCTCTTTTTTCATTCTCATTATAAGATCACTCCTTCCTCGTAACACGCTGCAATATAATCTCGTGGCTGATAATAAAAATCTGTATTATAATCTGAAATATGCTCATCAATCCATGAATGATATACCTCCCAAATTCCCTTTATAACTTCCTCATCGCCATAGGAGTCTTCTATCAAACGCTCATATACTTCTCCTATATTCCAGTAATCAGGGACTAAATACTTACACTCCTTCTCATTATCAAAATTTCCCAATGTTATCTTACTTTCCTCTATAAATTCATCCGCCACCTTCTCAATTGGCTCGCAGTGGAACACATCTGCATACTCATAAATTCTCTCAATCCGTTCTTCTCCAAGAAAATCTACTACCTGTTTTCTCGTTCTTTTCACTTTTCTTCCAATATATTCAATCAAACTACATGTAAAAAATAGGTGATTGTTATTTTTTCTTGCCATATGACACCTCACATCCTACAAATTTCAGTGTATCCAAAGCAGAAATCGTATGAAAGCTAATCTGATGAGTAGGATACTTGAATTTTACCAACTCCCAAAATGCAGCCCTTGATATTTTCCCATCAATAAAATTCTGTATATAATTATAAATCGTATCATCTGCCATTGGTCCTTCCACAATATCATATTTGTGTGATTTCCCCTGACGACACGCCACAATAAAATCCAACCATTCTTCTGTCATTTCTTCAAATAAAAGGTAATTCAATTTTTCATTTGGCTCATATTCGTATTGATTAACATATCCCTTTTTTCCATATCTCGTAGCCCATCGTTCTGCTTGTTCCTGATATCGTGTGCAATAAAATCCAAAATAAAAATCTTTGTTATATTTCGCTTTTCTAATCTCAGGATATTCCACTATCGCATTACTTCCATGATATAAAATCATCCACATACTCCTTTATCTATTTCACCTTATTATTCTCATTATTTTATCTATTCTCTTATATTGTCAATATATCATACTTTTCCTCACTAATCAACCCAAATACCATTTTGTTAAAATACTTCTAATGAATTTTTAATATACTACATTTTTCTATTGTACTCCTTGAGCCTTAAAAAGCTGTATGCTATACTTACCTTGTCGGATTTTTCTGTGGATTGAAATATTAGTAGTAGCTTTAACTACTGCAAAAGAAGCAGTGTTTATGATAGAACTCCTCAAAGTTCTGCATATTCACTGCTTCTTTCATTTCCTATCCATTCTATTTCATAATTCTTTAAAAAAACAATACCATCCCATTATCAATTTCTAATTCCAGCCCCATCTCTTCTGTATATCTGCTCTCATCTGTCAATTCATAAAAATCTTCCATATTTTCCGCTATTGGTTTCAGCATGCCGGCGCCATACATCTTGTCAAATGTCTGATCATACACTGTAACGCAATATTGAGTTGCATTTCGCATCCCAGATCTGGTAAATCCTTTCACTTTTAATTCTCGGAGAATCTTATCTGCTTCCTCTTCACAATTTATAAAAACTGTTTTTGTATTTTGTTCAATCAATCGGAAGTCTTTTCCTACTTGCGCAAACCGATATTTTATTTTCTTATTTGTAAACTCGTCCATGATTTTTTTCTTATCCAGACTTTCTCCCTTGATATGATACAGCATTTCAAAATATCTTGTAATAGTCTCTCTATCTGAGAGATTCCTTCCATCTGCTATCAGACTTTTTGTTACATCGATCTGCTGACGCTGTCCTAAAATGTTCTCTTTTTCTTCAAATCTAAAAATCAACACTTTACTCTCTTCCACCTTACGCTGCCCTTCTCTGTTGCATCGTCCTGCCGCTTGTATCATGGAATCCACTCCTGCCAGTTCTCGGTAAACTGACTGAAAATCAAGATCTACGCCTGCCTCTACAAGGCTGGTGGAAATGAGAATACATTTTTTATTTTCCCCGAGCCTTTCTCTTATCTCATTTAAAACCCGTTTTCTATGCTTCGGATACATACTTGTGGATAAATGGTATACACCGTCTTCTTTTAACTCTTTGTAAATATTTTGTGCTCTCTTTTTCGTGTTGACAATACAAAGTGCCTGATATTCCTCCGTTAGCTTGTTCATCAGACAATCTTCCGTCACTGTTCCGATATTTTCAAACAATGTTCTCTTAAAAAAATGAAATTGTTCATCCATTCTAGGACACAGCTCTGTTGCTAAGACTTCACTCTGGAAAAATGATTTTAAAGCCGGCTGAGTTGCTGTACACAAAACAACACTCGTCTTATAATTATTGAGAAGTTCTTCTATCATTGCAATGCACGGTTTCAGATAATCGTTTGGCAACATCTGCGCTTCATCAAAAATAATCACACTATTTGCAATATTATGTAATTTTCTGCATTTGGAAGGCTTATTTGCAAATAAGGATTCAAAAAACTGTACGTTTGTTGTAACAACAACCGGTTTATCCCAGTTCTCAGCTGCAAGCTGCATTGGCTGAAGTTCTTCCGCTCTTTGAGAATCCACTTCATAAGCAATATTACAATGATTTTCCAGCACATTTTCGTCTCCTAAAATCTCTCTGAACACCTTCGCATTCTGTTCAATAATACTTGTATATGGAATGACATAAATTACCCGATCCATTTGATTTTCGACTGCATGACGTAATGCAAACGCCAAAGAAGCTATTGTCTTTCCACCGCCAGTCGGAACTGTCAGACGAAATAGTCCTCTCTCAGATCTTCCTTCTTCTAAACAATGCTTTAAAATTTCTGTTCTCCTTCCATTTACTGTATCCATGTCCTGATTTTTCAGCCATTCTGAAACATGCTTTTCCAATTTTTCAAGAAGAACTCCCACCGGTTCCCCAGAATTTCTTACCTTTTTCCCACGACTCATAAATGCCTCTGTATCTAGGAAATCAGCATCGACCAGACAAGAATACAACATTCTTATAAAAACACTCATGGAAAAATCTAGATTCACTGTCTTCTTGAAATCAAATGGATCCGTTACGATTTCCGGAATATCAATTTCTGTCTGATATACCTGATAATCACTGATTTTTTTCTTTCTTCTCCCCATTAGCGTAGGGTCACCTGCATTGTCATAATTACTGCCATAATCCGGAAGCCCGGTATGATGCCCACCGATGCAATATTCTAAAAAACGGTACTTTCCACCTTTCTCCACGCAGACCCTCGCTCCTGCCGTAGAGTGATCCACCCTCTGATTACTTTCCCCTGTGATCCTTTTCAGGAAATCCACAGAATACTTTCCAATATCATGTAGCATCCCATTACAGTAACCCCAGTCTTCTTTCCCAAATTTTCCCGCAAATTCTCCTGAAAGTTTTGCCGTTCCTTCCAAATGATTTTTTACTGTCTGTATCCTTTTTTTATCTTTTTCATCGATATGTGCTATATATTCCATAATTTTCCTCTAACCTTCCCAATGCAGATTTCATTCTCCCACCTTACCAGAATACGCTTTCACTCTTTACAGATATTCAGTTACTTTAATATAAGGAACAACATTCCGTTTTGTCGCCCTTCCATGCACTCTATCATATTCTTTCAATGCCCTTCTGAAAATGCCTACCAAGGTTGCTGTATTGAAAGGAACACGCGTAAATCTTTTCATATTCCTTCATCCCCTGGACTTGCCAAAACATATCATAAAAACTTATCTTATAAGCTCTCAGCCAATCCCACATAATCTCCGGATCAGCAACATTTGGATTATCCAGATGACACCTACTGCATAATAATACATGATTTGATGGAATATCTTCTCCTCCAAGTGATTCTGGAACTATATGGCATCTCTAAAGATGTCTCTTACATCCACTTCTCGAGCATCTCTCATGTGCTTCTGAAAAATCCACACTCATCCACTTCTGCTTCCCAGTACTCTACAATTTGTTCTTTTGTCGTTTTGATCTTCTTTCTTTTACTCATATAATCTCTCTTTTCTGTAGACAACACACCGTCTCAACGATACTTTCGTTGTCCCAACAAAGTTCCTGTGTTTCCCTGTCTCCAAAATACACCGGAAAACGGAACTTTATGTGCTTCAGGAATCTGCCATCTGGCTGCTCCTGCTCATAAATGTCCACCTGTTCCACAAAGCTGTTAAGAAATTCTTTCTTCTCCAGGTCGGTGAACTTATCATATAGTTTATCAAAATATAAAAGAAATTGATAGACGTTTTCTTCTGATATTTTCTGTTGCCGGATATTCAGCAGGCGATTCTTGACTTCTTCTATACTGTTCTCCACGCCTTCAATCTCATCATACAAACGGTATAACCTTGTCTCCATATCCTGATATTTCTTCTCATAAAATTTATCCATGATATCCAGACTGTCCATCTGCTGTCCAAGTCTTCCTTTTGCTCCAGTCAACTGCCTGTGCTGTTTTTCCAGTCTTTCAATCTCTTTTTCTATTTCTTCTGTATCTATTCTTGAACCGATTTTATTCAGAATTGCTTCTTCAAATTTCGGATTCTTCACCAGCTTCCGAATAACTTCTTCCACTGCATTGTTAATCTTCTCCTCACTCCATTGTTTACGATATCCACATTTATGACCATCTACCAGGCGACGATGTTTGCAGGCATAATAGAAATAATCCTTATATAAGGTTCCGTCTTTCTTTTTCTTTCGGTTCACGTTCCCATACATACCGCTTCCACATAACGGGCATCTCAATATTCCGGATAAAATATGCTCATGATCGAGACTATGTGTCTTTTCATATTTCACACCTGTTTTTTCCCGTTTTTGATGTGCCAGCTCCCAGTCTGTTTCTGAAACAATCCCTTCATGGATACCATCGTGCAGCATATAATTTTCCTGCTTTACAATGCGGTATTCATTTCTTGTACCAGAAACTTTCTCGTTTTTCCTTCGTCCATAAGCCAGCTTTCCATAGTATACCGGATTATCCAGAACGCCTTTTATAAATGAAGCGGCAAATGCGTCCAGTGTGTTATTCTGTCGTTTTTTCTTTTTATATCCATGCTGGTTCAGCCATGCAGCAATCGCAGAGATTCCCATATTGGTATGAATAAATTTATCATAGATCAGACGAATAATCTCTGCTTCGTCCTCTGCGATCTGCAATTCTCCATTTACTAATTCATAGCCATATGGAGCAAACCCACCGTTCCATTTTCCTTCCCTAGCTTTCTGCTTACGTCCTTCTATTGTCTGAACAAGAATATTCTCCCGTTCGATCTCTGCTACCGCAGACAGAACAGAAATCATCAGCTTTCCACTATCTTTTGAGCTGTCAATTCCATCTTCAACACAGATCAGATTTACTCCAAAGTCCTGCATTCTTTGCAGAGAATTTAAAACATCTGCCGCATTACGACCAAATCTGGAAAGCTTGAACACCAGTACAAACTGAACTTCATCTGTTCCATTCTCAATATTATCCAACATTCTCTGAAATTCCGGTCTGCCCTCTACGCTCTTTCCAGACTTACCTTCGTCTGAATACTCATTTACAATTTCCATATTCTGAAATTCCGCATATCTCTTGAGTTTTTCTTTCTGAGCATCCAGACTGTAGCCATCTACCTGCATGGTTGTGGATACTCTGGTATATATATCGCATTTAATCTTTTTATTCTTCATAATCTTCCTCGCAGTATAACTCTGTTTTATTGTCCCAACTTAATTTTAGTACTTGTTCCAACTATTTTCAATACTTATTTTCCGTATTGACGCATTTCTTCGCCAATCGTATAATTAAGTTAGATACAGAGCATTTCTGTTATCAAAATATTGCCCGCCCACCATTGGCGACTTATAAATGATTGGCTCGAAAATATTGTTCGCTTACCGGAAGCGTCTAATAAATGTCCGGCTTGAAAATTATTTAGAAATTATTTTTGTTTTCGATATTGTGTTTTTATCACACATTGCATATACTATAAATACACAAAAAAGCCAAAAAAGAGGAGGTGTTAGTATGGCTACTTCAAGTATTACTCATAATTTTGTCGTATCCAATCCAAATAGCATAAAGCGTTTTGTCGCAGCAATTGACGAAGCCGACCGTGACCGCACACCAAAGCAGACACTTCCCGGACGTCAGTTAACGAACCCACAGGAAATCTTAGCTTTAATGTCAAAAAGGAAGAAAAAACATGTCTGATAAATATTTTACCGTTAATATTCGGGCATATTTGGATAAAGACGAACCGACATATATCGGAGAGGAAAGTCTTTACGACTTACTCTCCGATTTTTCTTGTCCCAAAAATCCCGATGTGGAATACTTTTTATTACATAATGCGATTGAGTTTACCAAAAAAGATCAATCTATCACTTATCTGGTATTTGATGCTGAAGATGCTTCACTGGTTGGTTATTTTTCACTTACAGTAAAACCCATCTCTGTCCGTGCTTCAAATATCAGCAAGACAACGGCAAAAAAGCTGTCCCGTGTCAGTATTTTGGATGAAGAAACACAATCCTATACTACCGCAGCTTACCTGATCGCCCAGTTGGGAAAGAACTATTCTCTTCCAAAGGAAAAACGAATTCCTGGAAATATTCTACTGGGATTTGCACTGGAAACCATATCCAGTCTCAAATATTCCGTAGGTGGCGTTATGGAGTTTCTTGAATGCGAAGATAATGAATTTCTTCTGAGCTTTTATACGCAGAATCATTTCAAGCCATTTGATACTCGTATTACCGCTTCCCAGAATAATGAGCCACACACTCTGCATCAGCTTTTAAAATTTATTTGATTTAAAAATGCATGAAAAAAGCGACAGTCTGATTTACATTTTGTATTTCAGGAAACTGCCGCTTCTTTTTCTTCCTTATTCTGTTTTTCTTCCTCCAACTCCCGGAGGACTTCTTCGCCGTACTTATCAATCATCCGTACCAGAAAATCAATGCACCGCTCAAATTCAATATTCTGTTGCATAAGCTCCTCCCGTTATTGTTTTGATCTGAGCTTATTTTACAGAACCTGCCGGAAAACCACATTGAATAGAAATTGATTGTAAATTGACACAATCACTTTAAAAATATCCGTATTTTCTTGAATCGAATGTATGTTCGTGTTATGATAGATATACTTAATCTTAACTACGAAAGGGGAATTTCTATTGAATCGATGCGATTTTTCTTCTATTAGCACTTGCTTAAAAAATCATATCAGCGAAAGTAATCAAATGAGTCAGCCTGATTTTTTATACGAATTATTTGAAGATTTTATGGATGATCCGACAAATCAGGATTTTTCAATGGACAACGGTCTGGTTTGCCGCTGGATGACTGGTCAGGCTAAAATCAGTCCTAAAATATCCGCTTACTATTCCAAGCCATCCAATCAGGAAAATTTAGCCCATACCATCCACCAGAATCTTCTTCCACTGATGTCTGACTGTAATATGGCTATACAAGATATTTACACTTTATTCATTCAGGATGACAGCATCTCAGATGCGAAAAAGAAAAATCTGACTCCCTTATATAAACCAGCCAGTTCAAGACTGCTGTTTCTTGCAAAACTGATTTCTTTTGGCATGGAACGCCAATTCATCAAACGTAATACCAAAAATCAGAAGCTGCTCGGTGGACTTTACCGCATGAACGGTCATCCCGATCTTGCAAGAGAACACATGGAAAAAAGTATCTCACTGCTTGACCAATTTAACCTGCTTCATATAAATGACAGCATACCTCAGATTGCCAATTATGCAATGTTCCTGACAGAACAGCAGGAACCCGAAAGAGGCATCTCCGAATTGCAAAAATTATCCGGCATCATCAAGGAATACCATTCCAATGACTGTCTGGATTATGCCAAAGTACAGGAAACCCTTGGAACCATTTATCTGATGACTGCCAATCTTCCGCAAGCCAAAACACATTTTAAAAGAGCTTTCAAAATATATGAAAAGATCTGGGCTGATGAACCAGAAATGATTGAAGCAAAATATCAGGAAATTCAGGAGTTATATCCACAGATTGGATTTTGCATTGGAAAAAAACTATCCGGTCTTTTAACAAAATAAGTACAATTTACGGCGGGCAACTTGCCCGCCGTTATATTCAACTATTCGTCAAATAAATATACGCATCTTCCAAAGTGATATCATTATCCGGGACACACTTCTCATTTGGCTTTCCTTTGCTTAATATTTTCATATGAATTCCATTTTCTACATACTGCTTAGATGAAATAGAATAATTGGCTTCTAACAAACGGGCTTCTTCTGCATTTTGTACCGTACAATTCCAAACACAGCCCTTTGCATTTTCCAGCAATCCACTCACGCTTCCGGAATATAAAAAATTCCCTTTTTTCATAATGGCAAGCTGTGTACAGGTTGCTGCTAAATCTTCTACTACATGAGTGGAAAACAGCACAGTTCTATCCTTTGAAAAATCAACCAGAAGATTGCGGATCCTAATTCTTTCTTCCGGATCTAACCCAGTTGTTGGTTCATCAATAATCAAAAAATCCGGATTATTAAGAAGTGCCTGTATGAGTCCGACACGTCTCTTCATACCACCAGATAATTGCCGCATTTTTTTATTCTGATGCTCTGTAAGAGAAGTCTTTTCCAGATAATAGGTAATTCTTTGTTCGAGGTCATTTCTGGCTACTCCTGACAGTCCCCCCATATATACAAGACATTCTTTCACCGTAAGATTCGGATATAAGTCGATTTCCTGTGGAAGATAACCAATCTTTTTCTGTATTTTCTCATAATTTCCCTCGTTATACAGAATTCCATCAAGGGAAACCATTCCTTCCGTTTGTTTTAAAACAGTTGTAAGAACCCTCATCAAAGTGGTTTTTCCGGCACCATTCTCACCCAAAAGTCCGTAAATTCCCTTATGTATTTCAAGAGATGCCTTATTTACTGCAACTACACCATTTTTAAATCTAACTGTTAAATCATTTATTCTAATACTCATAATCTATCCTCTTTTCTTTAAAGTCATTGGTAATACTGCAAATAAAAACAGCCCCGCTATAAAAGACACAAGCGTTCCATAAATCCAACTCTCGGACATTAATTGAGTAGGTTCACAAAAGCTGAAAGAAAACAATCCCAGATTTCCGAAAAATGAACTTCCCGCTTTTGATATAAGTCCAATGACAATTCCAAATAAACATCCAATACCTGCCCACATATTTCGAAGCAATGTACACAAAATCACAGAGCATATACTCCAAAGCCAGATAGTTCCAAACATTGCAATGAAATATAAAAGAAATATCTGAATACCCGAAATGCCTTCGTTTACACTGCCCGGTTTTTGCCAGTAAAACAAAACATATCCAACACAGGAAAGTATTAATAAATATAATATTTGAACGCCCACTCTCTGCGATATTACTTTTAACTGCTTTTTTTGATCATACAAATGAAATACATCGGCACGCTTACTTTTTACTTCCATCAAATATGTGTCACTACAAAAAATAATTGTTAAAAATGCTATTGGAGACTGAATTGCTGAACCGATTTCTTCATAGTATATAATCGGATGAATAACACACAATATCAGTATAAATGCACATGAATAAAAAATCTTATATAACGACAGGCAGTTTTTGAGTTCCGTTTTCAATGAACCCTCCTCCTTTTCCAGATTGTAACAGAAATAAATACTAATATAACAGATGAGATCACAAGCATGATCTGATTTATATTTGACATTTTGGCTGCATGTGTTTCAAAAAACCTGCCAGGGAATCGCACCATAATAGAGAACGGTCTCATATAATAAATATCATTCTTCATGGTCAGCATATTTGAATATATAATGTGTAAAAACAAGATTGGTGCTGCCGGAAGCGGATTTTTAAATATTACTGCTGTAATTGTATAGACACAACATATCATCAAAAGATTCGGAATAATATAGATCAGAGAATTCACGCAAAAATCAATTGGTGTTACTGGAAAGCCCGATTCTAAAGACGTTTTCAAACACAGCATAAAGAATATAACATTCAAAATCACTAATACGCCCAACATACTAATGAATCCGCTTATTACTTTCCCGCATATATATTGGATTGCCGTAACAGGCTTTGTATGTAATAATTCATAGGTATTTTTTCGTGTATCCTGAATAAATAAAAATGATAGCAAGACTGTTGCAAAAAAGGCCATATGCAATCCTGCAAAATCCGTAAATTTTTTGGCAAAGTACCAGGAAAAAGAATGTTCGGATAATTTCCGCTCGATATAATGATTGATTTCTTCTGCTGTCCCCTTATGAATTTCAAGGTCCTCATAAGCATATATTGCATTATAATAGCCATATTGGGATTCCAAAAACTCAGAAGCAGTCTTTACATCCATATTCTGAATTTCTTTCATTACATGATCTGCTTCCTGCCTGCTAAATCCAAAACCATTTTGGGAGGTGTCCATTAACGTCTCTTTGATCGTATCTTCCCACTCCCTTCTTCTTTCTTTATCATCAGATGTGGGAATGTACCCATCCATGACATCAGCATCTTCCAATGCTACGTCATTTTGTGTGATCTGTTCATTCTGTTTGATATAATGAATTTGCAAATACGATGACAGACATTGATACATACTGGCAACTATAATAATCAAGCCAATCCACAAAACAGGGTTCTTTAAATAATCAAGTATACTTCTTTTTATGATTGTTTTCATTGTATCTCTTCCTTTCTTTATTTCTTTAACAACATCATACAAATCAATTCTCAATAAATTCACAATAAAAAAGACTAAAACCACTTTATTTGTGATTTCAGCCTTATAAAGTATTTTTATTCAGCTTTGAAAAGAGCTTCTACATGAGCACCGCCTTGTCTGGCATTATATATTTTCAAATTTCCTCCATGCTTTTCACAGAAAATACGAGAAATATACATACCAAGGCCAAAATGCTTTAAATCATCTTGTGGATTCTTATGATAAAACGGCTCTGTTACTTTTTCCTCAGTATCCACAAACCCTATTCCATCATCTTCAGCAGAAATTATAAGAAAACCATTCTTTTTCCTTATCTGCAGAGCAATACTTTTTTGCGCATATCGAACCGCATTTTCCAATAAGTTGTCTGTCACTTCCATGACAAGTTCCTCATCCACTTTCACAACGTTTTGTTCCTGTACGCTTTCTACCTTACATAGTTTACTTTCCTTCTTGGACAGCATGACAGCTTCTGTCTCAATCTTTTTTGCCAGCTCCGATAATACTATCTCTGAACATTGCAGTTCCCTCTGTTCTAAATGGGACATTTTTCTCATGTTTTCCGTGAAATGTTCTATTCGGTCAATCTGATACATGCCTGTTTGCAAGATATCCATAATATCCTCTGTTTTTATACTCTCAGCAGAAACAAACTCTAAGAGCATTTCCTGATACCCTCGCAATATGGAAAGTGGAGAACGTATGTCATGTGCAATTGCATTCCGCAAGACCTTCTCGTCATCAATCATTCGCCACATCTTTCTGTTGTTATCTGCTAAAGCACTTCTCATCATTTCAAATTCTTTACACAACGTTCCCATCTCATCTTTATTTTCATAGGACACATGAAAATCCAGTTCATTATCTGCAATCATTTGTGAGGCATCTTTTAATTCCTGTAGAGGCGTCTTTAACTTGTTTTTATAAAAAAAGAAAACTGCAGCAACACTCCCAACAATCGAAAAAATCAGTACCGAATATGTTTCTATAAAGTCACACATTTCCGAAAGATGATAGTCCAAACGATTCATCTGCGATTGATTAGGTCTTGATATCTCAATCTCGTATTTCTTTCCATGTTGCTGAAACACATCCGTATAATCTGCATAATCAATATATTTTTCCCATATTTCATTCTGCATATTTCTTGCAAAATGAACTGTAAATACAGATAACAGAAATGCTGCCGTCAAGCTGATCACAAAATAAAACAGAATTGTTTTTTTCAGTGACAAGTTTCTTATTTTTTCCATCGGTATCCAATCCCCCATACAGTTTCTATGTATTCTTTTTCTGAACAATCCGCTATTTTTTTCCTTATACGCCGTACTAACTCCGTTATCGTTCTACTGTCCCCTTCCGCATCATATCCACAGACTTGTTCATATATACGTTCTTTATCAAACACCTGCCCCGGATGCATGGATAAGAATTCTATAATCTGATATTCAATTTTTGTGAACTCCATCCTGTGTCCAGCTATAGCTACTATTTTTTCAGAATAATCAATCAGCATTTCATCCATGAAGCGGTATTCTGTTTTTTGTTGATGCCTTTCTTCTCTCTTTATGTTTGTAACAATCCTCGCTTCCAACTCCCGAAGACTAAATGGTTTCGTAATATAATCATCCCCACCTGAAAGCAACCCATTAATTTTATCATCTTCGTCAACTCTTGCTGTCAGAAATAAAATTGGACATAACACTTTACTGCGTATCAGACGACATACTTCAATCCCATCCATGCGTGGCATATTGATATCCAACAAAATAATATCCGGTTTCATTTTTATTTTATTTAATGCTTCCATTCCATCTGTAGCCGTAATGGTTTCATATTGTTTCATATTAAAATAACTACAAAGCATTTTCACCAATTCTTTATCATCATCGACAACTAAAATCTTGTATTTCATCCAAACCACCTCCAGTATCCATATTATACGATAAAAAACAATGAAATCACAACAAGAGTACATGAAGAACGTAAGCACAATATATCTTTTTTCTCAATTCCTGCTCAATTTCCCCTCAATGCCTTTTTCCTCCGATTTTCGTATGCTTATCCCACAGCAAAGCAGTACCACACCGGTACGACCTGCTGAATCAATCAATACGAAAACGGAGGTATTTTTTATGCGAGAACTCAGAAACACAAAAATCATTGCTGTAGATCATGGCTACGGCAATATGAAAACAGCAAACACCGTCACCCCAACCGGCATCAAAGCCTATGAAACTGAACCAATCTTCACCGGGAATATTCTGGAATACAACGGCATTTACTACCGGATCGGCGAAGGACACAAAGAATTTATCCCGGATAAAGCTATGGACGAAGAATATTATCTTCTGACACTAATGGCTATTGCAAGGGAACTGAATGTCTTTTCCATCCGTGAAGCAGATGTTCATCTGGCTGCCGGACTTCCTCTCACATGGATCAGAAATCAAAGAGAAGCTTTTCGTTCCTATCTGCTCCAGAATCCAGAAGTCCATTACCTTTTTAACGGCAAAGAGTATCATCTCCGCTTTGTGGGATGCAGCCTTTACCCACAGGGGTATCCGGCTATCGTAAACCAACTAGGAAATTTCAAGGGAACCAATCTCCTTGCAGATATCGGAAACGGAACCATGAACATTCTGTATATCAACAATAAGAAAGCTCAAGAAAGCCGATGCTGGACAGAAAAACTTGGTGTAAACCAATGCATGATTGCTGCAAAGAACGCTGTTCTGGACAAGTTTGGAGTGAAGATTGAAGAATCCACAGTAGAACAGATTCTGCGGTTTGGAACAGCTGACATTTCAGCGCCATATCTGGATTGTATCAGTTCTATTGCCAGACAGTATGTGGCAGAACTTTTTTCCACGCTCCGCAAATATGAATACAATCCTGACCTAATGCGCCTGTATGTAGTTGGCGGCGGTGGATGTCTGATCCGTAACTTCGGAACTTATGACAAATCACGAGTCACTATCATTGATGACATCTGTGCCACCGCCAAAGGTTATGAATCTCTGGCTTATATGAGCCTGAAAAGGAGGGGATAAATCATGCAGAACAATATCCGCAACACAAACCTGCGTTTTAATCTGGACAAAGAACAGCAACGGAGAGCCTGGGAATATTTACAGACGATGGACAGGCAGGATTTTAAATCTTACAGTCAGGTAATCTCTCTTGCGCTGGTAGATTATTTTGACCGCTACTATCGCACACAGGCTGATCCTTATCTGGAAACAAGAGAACGAGAAGAACTTTTTGTAAAGCAGATTGTAGATGCAGTGGAATACAGCCTGAAACAGTCATTGCCACTTTTTCTTTCCGGACTGACTGCAGGCATGGTGCAAAGGGAGCCCCAAATCAGGCAATGTCATTTAGTTAAGACATTGAGTCGGCAGCCTCTTGCAGAGCAAGGTA